>Ga0209416_1002103_pt1 | contig 11694 bp, 12 predicted proteins | sample RifGroF1_FD_184001 | JGI IMG/M metagenome (GOLD analysis project Ga0209416, IMG submission 184001) | Groundwater microbial communities from Rifle, Colorado, USA - Groundwater F1 (SPAdes) (version 2) | ecosystem: Environmental > Aquatic > Deep subsurface > Groundwater | place: Rifle, Colorado...
AGGCATATCTGAAGCTCCAGGTAAAGCCTATGATTATCTTGAAGTAATAATAAGCCACGATGGAACTGAACCAGTAGTCTTAGGGGAAAGCAATAAGATAAACTTCAAAGTAGATAAAGTTTGGTTACAAGAAAATAGCGTATCTAAGAGTAACGTAGCTTTGTACAGATGGGAAAACTCAATCTGGAGAGAGTTACCAACTATCTTGCTAACAGAAGATGACTCTAGTGTAGAATACCAAGCATTGAGCGAAGGTTTCAGCTTCTTTGCAATTGCGGCAGTAAGCCCAACAACTACGCCAACGGGCGCTACCCCAGGAACACCAGATGTTGGATTGCCTATACAAGTACCAGAGCAGCTAAAGAAACCATCTAGCGTATTACTAATAGTAATAATAGCTGGATTGGTAATCTTCATCGCATATGAGATGATGAAACCTCACGGAAAGAGACTAAGCTATGGTAGAAGAGAGGCAAAGAGACGCGCAAAATAAAAACGATAAAGCTTTTTTGCGCTATTTATTTATATTCTAATTTCTATTATATATTATGAAAGTTACCATAGTTCATCACGCGAATAAACCAATAGGCAAAATATACATCGCTGAAAATAATAAAGTTAAAACTAAGAAAGACTTTATTGATTACATTGTAGACAACATTCCGAAAGACAAACATACAGGTTATGCTGGCTTTGCAGAGAAAGTTTGGTTAAGGCGTTTTCTACCTTCCGGAATTTTTGCAGAATACAAAGGAAAAACTATTCCTAAATATACGCTTCCGCAACAGGAGCTAAATAAATTAATTACATCAGCTTTGCTCAAGAGTTACACTACACTCCCTCTTGCCTACACTAATGTATTTGTGTTCCCAACATTTAGTAATTTTGTCAGAGAGCAAATGAATGGATCAACAGGCTATACTCCTCACAAAAATACACTTCAGTTGTACGTTTATCCTAAACAACAAAGAGGATGGAAAGAGGAAATAAGCCACACAATCGCACACGAATATACGCATTCAGCTGTAATGAATAATCACAAATGGCAGACGCTGCTCGATAGTATAGTGTATGAAGGCTTAGCAGAGCATTTCAGGGAGGACGTTGTCGGCGGAAAGAAAGCTTTCTGGAGTAAAGCAATAAGCAGCACCAAAGCCAAAAAATCATGGCAGAAATTAAAACCCCACTTACATTCAAAAGATTATGCTATTTATCGCGAAGTATTTTTTGAAGATAAAGAATATCCAAAATGGACAGGCTACACACTAGGTTATGAAATCTTCAAATCCTTTTTAGATAATACGAAAGAAAAGAACTGGAATAATATAATAAAGAATAATTCGTCTCAAATATTAGAGAAGTCGGGTTACAAATGATAGATTTAATCTACGCTGCAACCGCAATAATTTCCTTAGTAGTTTTAATTCTAATTTATATGCATACTTTTGAAGGAAAACTAAAAATTCACAACTAAACAACTTTTAAATACCTATTCTGTTAGTTCAGCTGAATGAGGTTGGGGCGTCAATTAGGTATATTACTAGTATTTTCTTTAGCCCTAGCTTTTGTCCTGCCAAGTGCTCTTGCAGCCGAAATTGATGCAGAACTTTACAATCAATTAGCAAAAAATTCGCAAGTTTCAGTTATTATAGAGTATAAAAATCCATCAGATATTAGAACAGCAGGAGCAACTATAAAATCATTGGAATCTGATACTGTTTTTTCTGCAACTGTAAGTTCAAGTAAACTGCAGCAGCTGCGTCAAGACCCAAATGTCAAAGCAATTTATTACGATTATCCAGTCCGAACTAATTTAGATGTTAGTGCAGGAATAGTAAATGCAACACAAGTATGGGATTTGCAATTTAATTCTCAAAATATCAGAGGACAAGACCAAAGCGTTTGTGTAATTGATACAGGAATTAATTATACTCACCCAGCATTAGGTGCCTGTGCAGCTATAGGCGGAGGCTGTAAAGTTTTAGATGGAATAGATTATGCTAATAACGATGCAGACCCGATGGATGATAATGGTCACGGTTCGCACGTTGCAGGAATTATTGCAAGCACAGATGGAACTTATAGAGGTATCGCACCAGATGCTGGTTTAATAGCAATTAAATCTTTGAATTCGGGCGGCACTGGTTATTCAAGTAATGTAACTGCAGGAATTAATTGGTGTATAAATAATAAAGACGATTACAACATAACATCTATAGTTATGAGTTTATCTGCATACCATCCAAACGGAACAGAAAAAACTTTCCACGATTATTGCGATGCTGAACCAAGTTCTTTAATTCCAGCAATTAATGACGCAGTTGGAGCAGGAATATTAGTTGCAGTTTCATCCGGAAATTCTGCAGAAAGTGCAAGCATAGGTTTACCTGCCTGCGCTACAAATTCGACTTCAGTTGGAGCTACGGATGACCAAGATAACAGAGCTTCTTATTCAAATGTCGCGAGTATATTAGATTTATTTGCACCTGGCAGTTCTATACACTCTGTAAGTTTTGATGATGGTGGATTTACAGATATGAGTGGAACATCTATGGCAGCACCTCACGTTGCAGCCGCTGCAGCTTTGCTGCAGCAATATGAAAAACTTGAATCTGCCACTGCTTTGACGCCGCAGCAAATAGAAAACGCACTTAAAAATACAGGAATAGTAGTTCAAGTTTCAAGTTTAAATTTTTCAAGAATAGATATAAGAGGAGCACTAAATTTTATTGATGATACTGCACCCGGAAGCATATATGATTTTGTAATGGACAGCTGGACCGCAGGCAGCGTTTATTTCTATTGGACAGATCCAAATGATACGGATTTAGTTCATGCACAGATATTTTTAGATGGAGAACCTTATGCAAATACAACAAATCAGGAATATGAAATAACAGGTTTGCAGGCAGATACAACTTATGAAATTTTAGTTTATGCAGTTGACGGCGGAGGAAATAAAGCCGAAGGCATAGGAGAAAATGTAACAACAGCGAGTGATACTGAAGCCCCCGTAATAACTTTGAATTCACCTGCTAATGCTACAAATATTTCGGAAGGAGCAGTAATAGATTTAAGCATAACAGATAATGGAACCATTAATTTCGCTTCTTATTCTATAAATGACGGCGATAATATTACTTTAACAAATCCGTGGGATATATCAACTAGCGGCTGGACTGCAGGACTTAAAACAATAAATGTATTGGCGATAGATGCCGGAAATAATACAGATATAGATGTATTTGAGTTTACAGTAACGAACGAACTGCCAGTTATTGGAACAATAAAACCTAATGCAACAACTGTAACAAATACAATTGATTTCAATGCCACTGTAAGCGATACAGATGGACAAACCGATATAAGTAATGTAGAATTCTTTGCTTTGAATAATAGCAACTGGGTTTTAATTGGAAATGATACAACAGCGATAGTAGATATGTATAACGTTTCATTTAATTCTAATTTAATAATTGATGGAATAACGACACTAAGAGTAAATGCCAGCGATGATGATGGAACTGTAACACAAGATGTAAGTGTAACTATTAATAATGTCAATGATGCTCCACTTACAACGGTAACTGTACCTAACGGCGGCGAAACTGTAACTGGCAATTATGCAGTTAACTGGACTGCTTCTGATCCGGAAAATAGTACATTAACATATGATGTTTATTATTACGTACAAGGTTCAGGAACACAGACAGCAATTTGCAGTGACATAACTGCAAAGACTTGCTTATGGACTTCGGCTAACGCAACTAATGGAGCTGGTTATAGAATAAATGTAACTACAACAGATGGCGTAAACTGGATTTCAGATTCTTCAAATTCTAATTTTACAGTAACTAATGGTGGAAGTTCGAGCAGCTCTAGTGATGATAGCGGAGCTTCTGGTGAAGTATCGGTGCCAAGCGGAGGTTTAGGAACTCCAGATGAACCAGCCAGTGATGAGATAGTTCAGATAACTGAAACGCCATTGGAAGCAGAAACGACAGCCGAAACAGATAGCGGATCTGATATAACTGGAGCATTTTTACTCGATAGCATAAGAGCTAATCCCAAAATGGCAGCAGTTGTAATTGGCGGATTAGCAGCAGCAGGAGCCGCAGCATTTTTCTTCTTAAAAGGCGGAGGAAATTTCCAGCTGCCAGAATTTGAAACGCCAGGCCCGCAATCTAATTCAGTAAGAAAACGCAGACGCTAAATAAACTGCTGTTTCTTTTTCTTCTTGGTTTGAGAATCGTAATGCCAGCCCGATTCTTGCTCACCAGTCTGCAAAACATATTGATCTTGCTGGTATAAATCATTAGTACTTTCATATTTCGAGTCGTAATCTTCCTTTTTATGTTTATTCTGCGATTCTTTTGGAATATCATTAGTGCCTGTTATTTGCTCAAGAAGATTTTTAGGAGGCTCTTTCAACTTTTCAATTGGCACAATAAGATTAAGATCATATTCTTTAGCCCTCGCCTTCAAATCTTTTTTAGAACTCCTAAGCAATTCATCTAGCGATATTCCAAATACTTTTGTTAACTTTATGGCGTCTTTCTTATCACTTACTTTTCCTTTAGCTTCAGCTTTTTCCAGCGCTTCGATTAGCTTTAATACCTCTTTAATTGTAAGTTTTTTTTCGATTTTAACCATTATATTGATATAATTTTATATTAAAAGAGTTATCTGTGTTATAATATTAACTCTAGAATTATTCGTATTTTCTTCTAAAGTAAACTATTTAAATCACTGATTTCTAGTCTTTAGCGAGGAGTATGGCCACAAAAGGAGCTTTATTTGGTATATTAGGGGTACTTTTGATACTATCACTCTTGCCTGGAGCACAAGCAATTGACATAACTTTAGTTTCTCCTCCAGATGCTACTACTATTCTCAAAGCAAGTACGATAGATTTGACTATTGCTGGAGGCGGAACTGTCAATGTGACTTATACCATCGATGCGGCAGTTACAAATATCTCTTTAGCAAGTCCTTGGGACATAATAGCCAATTGGACTAAAGGACTTAATACTTTGACAGTTTACGCGATAAATGGAAGTGAAAATTCTGAAGATACATTCCAATTCACTGTCAATAATTCAGCACCAGTAGTAAATAGTGTCGATCCAGTAAATAACACAGTATTAGCAACGACAGTTAATTTGACCGCAGCTGTGCAGGATTTAGACGGCATATCCGATGTAGGTGATGTGAAATTCTATTATAGTTTAGCAAATGAGTCAGTTTGGACTCTGATTAATACCGAAACTATACATAATTCAAGTACTTTTTCAACAATTTGGAATTTATCTGCAGTAAATGATTCAACATATAAAATAAAAGCGGTAGCAAACGATTCTGAAATTACTGGAGAGGCGGAATCTGCAGCCAATATTACTATAAATAACGTCAATCAAAACCCTGTTGTCGATTTGACATCTTTAACTGGCGGACAAGTAATTGCAGATGAACAATTTATCACGTGGACTGCGACAGATCCAGATGGAGAAAATCTAGATGGGAAAATTAGTATATATTATGCGACTGATAATTCAACGTGGACATTAATAGCAGGCAGTCAGGTGAATGATGGCACATATGCTTGGGATACAGATAGCGTCTCTAATGGTGCTACTTACAGATTAAATATAACCGCAACAGATAATTTCGGAGGATATGGAAATGATATCTCTGGAGGTACATTCACAGTTAATAATCAAGCAGGCGGCGGAAGTTCAAGCAGCTCAGATGATTCAAGTTCGGGAGAAGTTTCCGCCGGAGGAAATGCTCCGGCAACAGCTTTCGATGTTTCACAAATTTATCAGGAACTCGTTCCAGGAACTAAGGAACTAAACATAAATGTTGCAGACCTCGCAATAAAGAAACTTACATTTACAGTTTCAGAAGGAGAGGTGGATGCAAGAATTAAGATTAGAGATATAGAAACTTTGCCAATTTCTATTAGTGTAGAGCCGGCTGGAACGTACCAGTTATTTGAAGTTGAAGCTACTAATTTAGACAGCTTAACATCTGCAACATTTGAATTTGAAATTCCAAAAGCTTGGTTGACGTCGAATAATATAGATGTAAGTGATATTGTAGTAAAACGATATACAACGAGCTGGACGAATATCCTTACTACTTACATTGGCGAGAATGGTAATAATTACAAATTTACCGCAGTCACTCCTGGCTTTTCGATATTCGCAATAACTGGTAATGGTTTATCTGAAGGTGGAGATGTTATAGCACAAGCCACATCAGAAGCGGCTGAAAATTCTGGAGCTGGCGGATTATTATCTGGATTTGCAATCGGAACCTTTAGTTTATCTAATTTGAATTTGCCAGAACTTTCATCTATACCTGGCGGATGGATGACTATATTTGGAATAATTATTGCCGTTGCAGCAATAAGTGTATTTGCCGCAAGTAAGCAAGGTTGGATTACTCTTCCAACTGCTGATGATTTACCAAGACCAAGAGAACACGCTGCAAGATTGAGAACAAGAATGAAAAATAATAGACACGCACCAACTAAAAAGTTCAGATTACCTGAATTCGAATTTCCACAATTAGAAATGCCTGATTTTATGGGAAACAAAAAACAAAATAAATTAAAATTTGGAAAAGACGGCTGGAAAAAATATAAATAAACTAATCAGACCAGCCAATAGCAGCTATTAATAATCCAATTAGTGCAATTACAACTCCGGCTACGCCTTTAAGGACGCTTAGGAAATTGCCCCACCAATACCAAATTAATCCAAGTCCGGCAAGTATTACTAATAATCCTAATACTATCTTTCCGAACTTTGCTGCACTTTTACCTAAATTGTTTTCAGTCATAGTAAACCTCCCAGTATTGAAACTCTGTAGAGTTTTAATACCAGAAAACCCAAAGGTTTTCTTTGTAATAAAAACCAGTCAGCGGAAAGGCTTTTAAATTCTATTATGCGAATGTATACACAAGCGATAGAAGTCCAATGTCCCAGTATGGGGAAGGATTTGCAAGGGTACTGCTTAAACGTAAGAGTTTTAATCAGCCTGTTTTGCAAATACATTGGGGAAAGCAAAATATGGGTTATCAAAAATACTTGAAAGAACTATGGAATAAACCGAAAGAGAATTTCGGCGTAGAGAGATGGCGAACTTGGTTAGTCCAACTAAGAAAAGAGCCAATTTTAATTAGAGTTGAACATCCTACGAGACTTGATAGAGCAAGAAATCTCGGTTTCAAAGCCAAACAAGGCTATTTAGTAATAAGAAGTAGGGTAAGAAAAGGCGGAAGAAAGAGACCAAGGCCAGGACACGGAAGACGACAGGCTCACTATGGTAGATTTTTTACAACTGGCAGTTCACTACAAGCACAAGCAGAAAGACACGTTACTAAAAAATATCCAAACTGCGAAGTATTAAATTCATATTGGGTTGGCGAAGATGGTAAATACAAATGGTACGAAGTCATCTTAGTTGACAGAGATCACCCAGTAATAAAAGCAGATAAGAAAATAAATTTCATAAGCAATAAAAGAGGTAGAGCTGAAAGAGGCTTAACATCTGCAGGTAAAAAGCACAGAGCTTTGAAGTAGACCTAATCAAACTTTTAAACTCCTTTTGTGATATATTTTTATGATAGATATATGTCTTCCCGATAGAAATGAAGCCGAACTTATTAACAGAGCTAAAGAATTAGGTTACAAGGCAGTTGCATTTCTTTACGAATTTAAATCGCGCGGAGAAATACTAAAGAAACGAGAAGAGCTTAAGGACTTGAAATTTCCAGTATACATCGGCACATATTTGGAAGTCAAATCTCCAAGGGATTTGAAAAATTTAGATAAATTATATTTGGATTCTGATATGCTTGCTGCAATTGCGCAGAAAGAAGAATTAGTTAGACTTTGCGCAGAAAATCCAAGAATAGACTTTGTATTCGAAATTAGTACTGGAACGGGCAAGGAACATACACATTATAGAAATAGTAATATGACTTCTATAATTGCGGGAATAATGAAGAAAAATAAATGTAGTTATGCAATAAGTTTCTCCCAGATTTTAAATGTAGTAGGAAGTGTGAGAGCGAAAATGCTTGGAAGAATAATGCAGAATGTCAGACTTTTAAGAAGAAAGGTTCCAATTCTTAGCGCATCATTTGCAAGAGATGCGAGCGAGATCAGACTGCCAGAAAATATATCAGTAATTGGTAGAATATGCGGGCTTAATTCGCCGCAGAGCAAGGCAGCAGTCAGTAAAAATATAGAAGAAATAATTAAGCAAAAGGAAAGAAGACGAAGCAAGAATTTTATTCGTCCTGGTGTGAGAGTTGTTGATTAAGTGCTTTTCTGAATTTTCTAGCTCCAAAATAATTATCAAAACATCCATCCATAAAAACTAATCCGCTAATTGCTAGTATACCAGATAAACTTAATAATTTTTCATCAATACCACTCGTAGCAGCAGAATAAACACCTAAGCTAGCTGCTAATAATGACTGTATGCTGACTGCAGCAAATATATAGGCTTGATAAGATTTTTGGTCTGCGTAATCTTCTGCTTTGCTGTTAGTAATTTGCTGGCAAAACATCTTATCGTAAGTAATATTTAGGTCTATAGCGTCATATTTGTCTATTGGAATTCTATTACCATTTTGCAGTATAACTTCCATAGTTTTACTGCTGCTAAAATCTTCTTTTGTCAAAATTTTTTTAACCATTGTATTGGTTTACTTTAGTGTAGTTTTAAACCTAACTACTAAAGGCAATAAAACCGCACCCTAGCGTTAGTAATTACTTATAAGTAATTAAATCAAAAGGTTTAAGAAGTTAGACTATTTTATAGCAAACGGATGATGGTATTTACCTCCTTAAATTCCGTAGGAATTTGAACAAACCTGCGGTTTGGGAAAAGTGGAACACGATTTTTAATCGTCAGTGGCCAACCATCATCCATTTTTATTTATATGGTCTGTATCTTTTAGCTGCTAATTTGTAAGCTAAATCTTTTCTTTGAACTACATTTTCACCTTTTCTAATGCGCTCCGCAGATTCTATAGCTCTATAATTATCCAAATAACATAATTTGAAAACTTCTTCCGCCACTTCAACGTCTCCAGAATCAAGAGCTACAACATAAATTAAACCTTCTACGAAAGTTCCAAGTTTCTTGGCATTCATAGTCCCAAGAATAGAAGCTAAACCTGTATGAATAGCCAATCCTTTAAGCTCTTTATTATTTGTTAGATATACACCATTCCTAGTTTTACTTTTATGATAACCATTTCTGTCAACTAACCATCGTCTGTAGAAATATTCTATCAAGCTGTCTCCAATCCACGCAAACTCTCTAGCCTTTCCGTTATCCTCAAGTAATAGTTCAATATAACTTTTATCTTTGAAGTCATAAGAAATAGCATATTCTACTTTTAATATTGTAATATCGTCTAAAGCCATTAATTACTAAAAGTTTTGCTGACATATAAAGAACTCTAAAGTGTAAACTATATTTGGAATGTGTGTCCAACTTCCGGCGCTATAGCGTCTATTCCGAACCTTCCTTTTATTTCAGTAGCAAATCTATCGCTGTAATCACCGTGAATCATAAAACATTTCTTAGGCCGTACTTTTTGTATGAACTTTATTAATTCTGCTCTGTCGGCGTGTGCGGAAAAACTAAACGAATGGATATTCATTTTGACTTTGAAATCTAATGGGCCAACGATAAATCTGCCAGTATCTACTAAATATCTTGAAGCAGTTTTTGGAATTTGATAGCCCGTAAATATCAAAGAACAATCTTTTCTTGAGTAAAGATGTTTCATATAGTGCACGACAGGACCGCCTTCCATCGCCCCGCTTGTTGTTACAATTACGCAGGGCTCTTTCATAGCATTATTACGCTCTTCAATTTCTTTTATAGTTATAGCGTTGTCTGCAGCTTTTTTTAGTGCTTGAGGATCTTTGATAAAATCCGAATGCTTTAAGCTTATGTCCGTCGCAGCTCTAGCCATACCATCTATGTAAATAGGAGCGTCAATTTTATACTTGTTAAGAATCATTAAAATCTCGGGCGCTCTTACTGCAAAACTTGGCAGCAATGCAATTCCGCCCTTGTCAAGAGTTTCTTTTATTACTTTGATAAACTCTTTTTCACTTTGTTCTCTTGGCGGTTGATCACGAGTTGCATAAGTATTCTCCATTATTAATGCATCAACATCTGTTCCTGTAAATTTTGCGCCTTCAACAAGTCTGCTTATATTAGTTCTAAAATCGCCAGTATAAACAATTCTTTTTCCCTCAACAGTTAAATCTGTCATCATAGAACCAGGAATATGACCTGCAGCCCAGATTTTTACATTGTAACCGCCGAGTTTGAAATTGTCTCCATATTTAATTAACTCGTATGCTTTATTTAATTTTAAAATATCAGCGTGATTAAATCCCGCGTCAACTTCGTTTATGTTAGCAATCTTTAATGAATCTCTTAATAATAAATTAGTGAAATCTAAAGTTGGAGCTGTAGCAAAAAATATAGTGCCTTTGACTTTGTGCAAAACCGCACTTGAGCCCAAATGATCAAGATGACCGTGCGACATAAAACAGTAATCAACTTTATTTTTCGGCATCAAAGGTCTGCTTTGATCTTCAACGTGCAAGCCGTAATCTAGCATCAAATTTTTCTTTGATTCTATGAGAAATGCATTTCTACCTACTTCTCTGCAGCCGCCTAAGAATTGAATTTTTACCATCTGTTTAGATTGTTCTACATAGGTATAAAAATATAGCTGAGGGTAGTTTTTTATATCCTCGTTTACAAATAAATATAATGGCTACAGATTTTAGACCAAAGCTTCTCTTGGCAGAAATATCTATGTTTCTGGTAATCCAAGTATTAGCACTTCTAATTGGTTATAGATTAATTTCAACTCAACAAGTTGAGTATCTCCCCGCTGCTCAAGCTATATGGACCTTTTTAGCGGCTATGGTAGTAGCAACTATTTTACTAATTGTTTTTCTAAAATATTTTAAAGGTCCAACATCTTCGAAATTATTTTTCGCTCTTATTTTATTTGTAGGTGTAAATATAGTATTTGAAGCATTCTTTCCAGCATTAATAGCATTCATATTAACTGTATTCATAGTCGGTGCAAGATTTTTGAAACCAAATGTTTTTACTCACAATTTAGTATTTTTTTTGGCTTTAGCAGGAGTTGGAGCGAGATTAGGAACGCTGATTCCGGTTGTTGCAGCAATTATTCTATTAATAGTTTTATCAGTTTATGATTTTATCGCAGTTTTTAAAACTAAACATATGGTAACTATGTTTAAAGGAATGCTAAAAAATGGTATTCCGATGGGAATAATAATTACAGATGATCCAATGCATATGACACACGATGTTGGAAAAGTTTCTGCAACAAAATTACGACAGACAAAGAAAAGTTCAGATTTCATAATGCTTGGCGGCGGAGATTTAGCCTTTCCAGCATTGTTTGCTGTTGCAGCTTTAGCTCAATTTGGATTGATACAAGCCTTGGGTGTTGTAATCGGAGCAATCGGCGGAATTGTATTAATACACTCATTAATAGTTCAGAAAAAGTTCAAAGCCTTGCCAGCTTTACCACCGATAGCAGCATTTGCAATCTTAGGCTTCTTGATTAGCTTATTACTTTAGAATAAATCATACATAGCTGTTTTG
>Ga0209416_1002104_pt1 | contig 11689 bp, 1 predicted proteins | sample RifGroF1_FD_184001 | JGI IMG/M metagenome (GOLD analysis project Ga0209416, IMG submission 184001) | Groundwater microbial communities from Rifle, Colorado, USA - Groundwater F1 (SPAdes) (version 2) | ecosystem: Environmental > Aquatic > Deep subsurface > Groundwater | place: Rifle, Colorado...
GGAGTCTACTGTATTTGGACTAGGATCCTTTAGATATATGACAGAACGGTATGGAAGTATTGTTACATTACCTGTTACTTTATTACCATCCATGTCTACTACTGGCCATGGGAGAGAGACTGTTTTGTTGCTTGTGGTGGCGTTGTAGTCGAAGAAGATGTCGGATTCGGAGGTGATACTGATGGGGGATTTTTTGGAGTTGGTGTCTTGGGAAGAGAAGGTTTGCCATTGGGAGAGGGATTTGTACCCACCTGTACCAAATCCATTGTAATAAATAGCATTAACATCATCTATTGGTCGTGCATAAACATTACCAGAAAACGAATAAGTTGGAAAAGATGAAGCATAGCCAGAATATGCTGAATAATATGACAAAGGGACTTGTGCTACAGTTTTAGCAACAGAAATATTATTAGTTAAAACAACATCATGTGAATTGTTCGCGGTTGATGTATTAGATACTAATATACCATACTTGCAATTAAAAACTGTATTATTATAGACACTATCATTACTTTGCTCGTGAAGAAAAAGTCCGGCAAGTGCGCAGTCAGTAACCGAATTATTTTTTGCAGTAATAAATCCACCTGCAGCATCTAAATAAATACCATTACCTCCTGATTTTTCTATTATATTATCCTCTATTACAAGTGCCGTATAATACTGTGAAGTATAGATTGCTCCGTGGTCCCAATTATGAATGCACGTATTATATATGTAATTGTTTTTAACAAGTCCAGTGTCAACTGTGCCATCAATAAATATCCCATTTGTTCCTGTATTCTGAATATTATTACCTGTAATAGTAGCATTATCTCTGACTACAACAATAGCAGAAGTCCCACTCCACCCAAAGCCCTGCCCTAAAATCACTGCATTGTTTGAAATAGAATTATTGGTAATTGTTGCATTTACACCTACAGTTATAATACTTATTCTGTTGCTATGATTAAAAGTGGATTCTGTAATTGTCGCATTTTGACCATCAATATAAACACCATCAGAACCAGCAAAAGAAAAATCAACATTTTGAATTGTTAAATAATGACAATTATACTGGGCAATAAATATCTGTTTTATTGAACCTACAAATGATAACCCGTCAAGAGTAATGTAAGTTTTTCCGGTACTAACCGTGAATAAATTATTTAAAGTTGCTACTTTAATTGTATTAGAAGCAGGACTAATGGCACCAAAATACATATAGAGTTTTCCTGTACCAGAATAATCATGGTACCATTCTCCAAATTGATCTAACGTTTTTAAATCATTCTGAATAAAGTACTTATTGGGAGCTTCGGCGTTCATGTTAGACCCACTAACAATAGTATAATTTAATGTTCCCGAACTATGGCTTGTAATTAAATCTCTTTCTATTCGATAACCATTCTTATAAATGACTGCTTCTGCTCCAGTCCAATTTGGTGAGGCTGTCAGTTGATTGTCTGTTATTGATGCATATCCTGAGGCAGATTCATAAGTCAAAAATTCAGAATTCGGATATCTACCCATCCCATACTGAACTCCATCAATCGTTACCATATTGGTTTGAGATTCAGATGTAATAACTTTCGAATATATTCCACCTCCTTCATCTGTCCAACCTGAAATAGTAGTGAATCCAGTAATTACTGGTTTCTCATTAGATGTTCCATAGGAAGAGAAAGTAATAGGGTTACCTACTGTACCTGATTGAGATACAGTAATAGATCCATAGAAGGTGTCTCCTTTCTTAAAGAGTATAGAGTCTCCGGGAGAGAAGGTAGTAGCATTTATCTTAGATATACTCTGCCAAGGAGTAGATTCAGATATTCCATTGTTGGTATCTAGTCCTGTGTTAGATACATAGTAAGTAGAGGCAGAAGCGTATGTAAAGGAGAATAGGAAAAGGGAGAAAGAGATTAGAAATAGTTTGAAGAAGAAAGATGAGTTTCTTTTAAGAATGGTCATGTGTATATAATATCATCTAAATAAAGGTAGAACAATCTTTAGTATTTCACCCCCCACATCACCATCAATTGATTCATATCAAAGATGTTAATGAGGCCATCTCCTGTAATGTCACCTTTGGTTAGAGAGATGTCTTTGGTATAGGTCTTGTTCCAGTTAGCCATGATGATGTTGAAGTCGATGATGTTAATGGAACCATCTGGTTTAATGTCTTTTTGTTTGGCTTTGTCGATGAGAGTGGCTGAAGTGGTTGTATTGGTAACACAGGTGGTATTTACTAGAGTTGTTCCGGTTGGACAGGTTATGGTGGTAGTAGAGGAAGCTCCTCCTCCCCCACCTCCTCCTGCTCCTGTTACTACAGGAGTAATTGCAAATGTAGCCGAGACTGATTTATTGGCAGTGACATTAGCATCTGTTCGTGGGTTAGAAGTTGAGGAGTCACTCCAAGATACGAAATAATATCCTGTACTTGGGACGGCAGTAATGGCTGTCCCTGATGCACCAGAATTGATTGTTTGGGATGTTGTACCAGTTAGTGTTCCATTAGCATTAGCAGTGTATGAGAGAGTGTAGGTAGTGGGTAAGGCTGAAGCTACTGCGATTCTAGCTCCCACTTGCCATGTACCATTTTGATTTGTTGTAGCAGGTGAATATCCGACATTCCAAACTGCATTTGTGGAAAGTCCTTCTTGCCATGTCGAACCTAAGTTAGTCCCATAATCAAGACGCGTATTGGGAACAAACTCTGTAAAATTATTAAAATTGGGATTAACTACAATTGAATGTGTATCATAACCTAACGCCTGCCACTGTGCAAAAGTTTTTACTTGACCAAGATAATTGAAAAGAGGTGTTCCAGACTCACTGTAGAAAATATTATAATCTGATTCAAATCCTGTTAAGCATTCTGCATTGTCTATTTTGATATTATATATCTGATATTTAGTATAGAAAATATTGTTTTTAATTTTTGTACCTGAGGAATATGCTCCTGTAAGCCCCCCATCTATGTTGTTATAAATATCAATCAATCCTCTCCATGTTCCTGTACCAGTACTACTGTTATACATGGTTTGTGTACTATAGATAGTATTGTTATAAATATTGACATTGTTCATTCCTTTTACAACAACAGCAGACTTTGGAGTTTTGTTGATAATATTGTAAGCTACCCCACCTGAAGTATTTGTCATTCCGTTTGATTTTCTTATAATCGACATTGGGAGTTTTTCGGCATAATTGTATTTTATTAAAGCATTAATGTTGTATCCAGTAAATATTCCATGTGTGATACTAGTAATATCAGTGCCATTCCACGTCAATTTATTGCCAGTTATAATCTCTCCATTAAGGTTATTATTGTAAGCATTTGGACTCTCATCTCCAGCCTGCAATAGATAACCAGAAGCATTTACAGAAGTTACAGAATTGTTTCTATAGGTAAATACAGTTGGAGTCGTTCTTGAAACATTGACTCCACTCCATAATCCCGTTACAGTGTTTGTCGTAGTTGTTCCTTCTATCGTTAATGCAGTAGTATCACTTCCAATAGTTATACCATCACTCATTGAGGCTGATACATTTCCGGCAGTATCTTTGGCAAAGGCATAGAGAGTCTTGGTGCCTATAGATGTAAATGTATATGATGTAGGAGGGGTACTTGACCAAGAGCCTGAACTTGCACTGGGAGTAGTTGATGATTCACTCAGTAAATAGCCGGCAACTCCAACAGCATCTGTGGCGGAGAAAGTAATTCCAGAGATTGAAAGTGTAGTTGAGGTTGTTGGGATGGAGAAGGAAGTGATGGAGGGAGGGGTAATATCGGAGGGAGGAATTACAACTACTTGATAATTACTTTCAAAAGCTCCAAGGTCGGGGTTGGAACCGTTATAATTAATTCCTATATCTGTTCCTGTATTAATCAAATCAGAACCTTCTGCAAGTTTCAAGAAATCAATATCGGGTAAACTTCCATCTGAATTTCTTGCTCTAAGTAATTGACTTTGATCCAAACTCACAAAGTCACTGTTGTTCACAGAATACGCAGGGTTCGCAGAGTTATTAATCAGGAAGTTATTCGTCGTAACAGTTGATTCTGCTGTCAATGCAGAATAGCCATTGTTCCCATATGATATATTGTTTACTACCTTGTTTGGCTTATTATATGAGGCAAGCCAGAAACCTTGCCCGCCATTTAGATATGATGTGTTGTTGTACATAGCTACTGCAGCGATTGCTCCATTTTGATGGAAACCAGATGTCCTGTTTTTATATGCAATATTATTTTTCGCTGTAATTAATATACTAGCACCATGATCATCGTCCGTCAGTCCCAATTTAAACCCGTTCCCATCGCCACCTTCCGTAAACGTATCTGGTATATATCCGTTGTAAAACGACCATGTATCCTCTACTGTCACAGCTCCATCATTCCTATACATATCCAAACCATCATCAGAATTCCAATAAAGCCTACAACCTCTCATCGTATTGCTTACGCCCGTATTACTGTTTACAAATTCAATTCCATCCGAACCACCATAGGGGTCACTCGTGTCATAAGGGTTTGCATTGTGGTGAAAGTCAGAATTTAAAACCAAATTTTCTGTAGATGTTGTCATAATCTGAAGACCATGAGCACAATGATGAATATTGAACATTTCGAAAATATTATAGTCCGAATCTAAAACCGACATTGCTCCAGCATAAGTGCCGTTCGGCAAGTTAATACAATTTGATATTTCAATTCCTTTCCAGTGGAAATAATCGCCACGAAGTGTAATCAAACTATATGGCCAACTACCCATACTCCAAGTCGTTTGATTGGTGGTTAGATTAGGGGTTTCTCCGGGGTAGGCAAATACGCTTATCTTATTTTGAGCCGTACCATTTTTACCAGATAACAATTGCTTGGATTGATATGTATAAGTTCCACCACGCAAATAAACAGTATCACCTGCTTGAATTACTGTCCATGCTTTGTTCAAGGTAAACCATGGACTTTCAATTGTTCCACTCCCTGATATATCATTCCCTGTGGGAGCAAGATAGTAAGTACTAGCAGAAGCTTTAGTGAAAAAAAATAACGATAAAAATAATATAAAAATAATATAGTATGTTGGTTGTTTCATTTTACTTTTTATTTTGGAAATAAAGATATTCATACATTTGTATAGTTAATAACACTACAAAGTTGGTGTTGTATATACTGTAGACTATAAATTATTAGATGCTTCATCAGTAGATAAAGTAGGTGAAGCGCTTGTAGGCTCTCCACTTGTAGTTGACGTATCTACTACAGAATCTGAGGTCGTCGTTGATGTTCCATCAGCAGGCGAAGCCGTAGGTGTTCCATCAGTCGGAGATATTGAGGATTCAGTAGAATCCAAATGTGTAGACGAAGAATCACTCGTAGGGGTAGTATCGTTCGGAGGAGTAATAGTTTCCTCTGCCGAAGACGGTGAAGTCGTAGGTGCTGAGCCAGTAGGTGAAGTAGGGGTATTAGTGTCAGTAGGTGTCACAACTGATGCAGTGCCACTTGTATTTATTAAAGTTTTCAAAGATCTTAATTCATCTTTATTTATACACTCTGTATCCCCTGTTTCATCTGTCAGACATACTTCTCCTGTAAATATTCTTGTTATTTTATTTGTCGCATTCCCTAGCCAAGAAGTAATAGCAACTCTCCAAGGATTTGTATCATTCTCTATATCTTCTGGTTTAAAGCTATTGATATCTATCATCATCAAATTCATTTCCTGTACAGCCTTCACCAAGTATGGAGTAAGACTGGAATAACTAATGGACTTAAGTCCAGTTTTCTCATCTGTTGATACTAGGTCAGGGAAAAGTTGTTCCATTTCTTGAGCTATGAATCCCACATGCTTGGAGTCTCCATCTATCTCACTTTTCCAATTGTAATTTACTGGAGTAAGAGAATTGATACGTTCTAATACTGATTTATTTAAAATATCAGGAACAGTTTGTAAAGCAAATTCAACATCATCTAAGGTTACAATATTCTTCTTCAAACTAATATCTGAAGTACAAGCAAGTGATGTAGTAAGTGGATTAATATCACAATACCCCGCACTATTGGTAAATCGAGCAGCTATTCCTGAAATAGAACTTCCTCCGACATATAATACGTTGCCAGTACCAATGGTTGTAGTATTACTTCCATTACCTACTGCATTATACCCTATGACGATTTCATTCTGGTTACCATCTGCTCCGGCTTTGGAATTATATCCTAAATAAAGAGAGTAATCCGAAGTAGTATTAGCTGTTGCTCCATCTGCAATATACCTACCTGCAATGTAACCTATTCCGACATTATAAGTTCCTGTCGTATTACCATAAAGAGCTTCACGACCTAAACCAACATTATAAGTTCCTGTTGTATTACCATAAAGAGACAAATACCCTAGACCAGTATTATACCCACCTGTACTTGCATTTCTTAATGCTAAATATCCAACAGCTGTATTACCTGTTGTTGTTGTGGCAAATTCCAAAGCATTTCCTCCAATAGCAATATTCCCTCCTGATGTTGTTAGCGAGTATCCTGCTCTATATCCAAAGAAAGCATTATTACTTCCTGTTGTTATTGCTGCACCTGCACTAACCCCAAATGTCGTAAGATTTGTATCAAGAACCATTGCCTTAGTTCCTTGTACTGTTATAAAGTTAGAGGTAGAGTTAATTCTACCAAATGAAACCTGAGCAGCAGCAGGTAATGTACTATCAGCTGCAGTATCTACATAAGATACATCTGTATTGTTTGCTATTGTTGCTAAGAGAGAATCATTAAACGAAGAGTCTCCTGCTCTCGTTCTGTAAAGTTTTCTACCTGTGACTCGAGGGTCAGTTGAGACTGGTATAGTGAGGGTGACGGTATTGTTACCTGCTGTAGTAGTAATAACAGATGATACCTTACTATTAGTTTCTCCTACTGCCGTTGTGAATGTTACATAATAATAGTGTGTTCCAGTGTCTACCGAACCTCCAGCAGAAACTACTCCTGATAATGTTGTGGGGCTTGGCACAGAGTAAATATCAAATCCCATATCAGAACGAATACCATCGGCGACGGCGGTACCTTTGACGTCGAGTTTATAGGTGGGAGAAGTGGTGCCGATCCCAACATTGTTTGTACTATTAATTACTAAAGGAGTGCTAAAAATTCCATTTTGAGAATCAGTCAGTCTTCTAATAGAGAGTGTCCCATCATTACTGTTAAAATTCCACATACGATTACCTGATGTAGTTCCTGAATCTCCAAGTGTTACATTTCCTTCAGATGCTCCTATTGATGCAATAATTGAATATGCACTATAGTCAGTAACAATCAGATTGGTTCCACTATTACCCCCAACAATAAATTTATTAGTGCCAACTGAAGGTAATGCTCCACCAGTGAAAGCAGTAGCTCCTATCCCCACATTCCCCTCGTTAAGTATCGTCATTGCTTCTGTTGCTCCATTGTTCCCTACCAAGAAATGCATATCGGCGCCTGTAGCTCCGACGCCGGAGGTGGTTTGGAGGGTGAGGTCTTGGGTTGTAGAAGTTCCTCCGAGAATAATAGGAGTTGTGATATTAGTTGTGAATACAGGACTCTCTAAGAATGCAAAAGTCTTTCTAGCTCCTCCTGTAGTAATAGTTCCATAGTAGGCATCTGTTAGGAACTCTATGGCTCCTGCTTCGGGAGTTGTCAGTAAGGTTCCGGAAGTGAATTTGAGTGGGGCGGTATTGGCAGTGGCTGTACCGGCTTTTAAGTGAAGTCCTGCAGTAGGACCTGTAACTCCAACTCCAACTCTATTAGTAGGAGTTACTGTTAACGGTTCATACCAAGTGGTACCATCCCAAGTATTGATACTATAATTATTTGAACTTGCTTGAACTCCTTGATAAAAAGCAGTGTTTGAAGGAGACAAAGCACCATTAGGTAAAAATTTAATTGACATTGAGTCAGTTGATGCTGCTCTAGAGATAAGTATTGCATCAGGATTACCTAAGTTGTTATGTATAGATAATTTATTAGCAGGACTTATGTTATTGATTCCCACATTTCCACTATTGAGTATCGTCATCGCTTCAGTTGCTCCATTGTTCCCTACAAGGAAATGCATGTCAGCACCAGTTGCTCCGACACCGGAGGTTGTTTGGAGAGTTAAGTCTTGGGTGGTAGATGAGCCTCCGAGAATGTTGGTTGCATTAATGTTGCCTGAGAAATAGTGATTGAGTACTGAAGTGTTACCCCATACAGCTGTATTGGCTCCCATACCTATCGCATTGTATCCTACTACGATAGAGTTACTATCAGAATTATCGAGTCCTCTAGTCCCAGCACCTATGTAGATACTATTTTCAGCATCTGTAAGTGCCGTTGTTCCATCAGCGTGGAATCTACCAGCAAAATAACCAAGAGCTGTATTGTAACTACCTGTAGTATTTCCAAACATTGCAAAATAACCTAACCCTACGTTTCCTGTACCTGTTGTAGTGGACTGGAAACTGTTGGAGCCAAAAGAAGCATTGTAACTACCTGTTGAACCAGCTAATGTTGAAGTTCCAAAGGCTGCATTACCAGTACCTGTTTGGTTAGCAACTAATGCTCTATATCCAAAAGCACTATTATACCCTCCTGATGTAATTGCTGTTCCTGCACTACTACCAAATAAAGTAACTTGTGGAGCTGTGGTAAGATTTAATGCAGCATTAACACCAAGAGAAGTAATATTGCCATCAATTATTGCCGCTCTTATTCCACCAACACTTATATATCTAGAGGTAGTGTTTGCTCTTGTGTTTACAACACCAGTACTACCTGTAAGAGTACTATCGGCTACAGTATCTACGTATGATACATCTGTGTTGTTAGCGATAGTTGCAAGGAAGTATTCAGCAACACTCGAAGCACCAGCTTTAGTTCGGTAAAGTTTTCTACCTGTGACTCGAGGGTCAGTTGAAGTTGGAATAGTAAGGGTAACGGTATTGTTACCTGCAGTAGTTGTTATTACACTAGATAAGGCCGCATATGTTTCTCCTGTTGCTGTAGTATAACTTACCCAATAGTAGTGAGTGCCTGTATCTACTGAACCACCAGCACTAACTACCCCAGAAATTGTTGTTGGATTTGGTACAGGATATATATCAAATCCCATAGAACTTCTGATACCATGAGCTGCTGTTGTTCCATCAACATCTACTCTATATGCTCCTGATGTTGTTCTTCCTATATTTACATCTCCACTAAAGAAATGATCAGTAACTGATGTATTCCCCCAAGTAGCAGTATTAGAACCATTACCAATCGTACCTGATCCAACTACTATTTCATTGGTATCACCACTAGCTAAAGCCTTGGTGTTATATCCTAAATATACAGAATCAGTTGATGTTTGATTGGCAGTTGCTCCATCAGCTATATAACGACCGGAATGTCTACCTAAGGCGGAATTTCTAGAACCAGTTGTATTACCTTGTAGGGAATCAGCTCCTATTGCTACATTGTCTCCTCCACTAGTATTGTATCGAAGAGATGCTCCACCATAGGCAGCATTGAGAGAACCACTATCATTTGTCATCATTGAATTGTAACCAGTGGCGGTATTGTAAGTTCCAGTTAAGTTAACACCGAGAGCAACATAACCAATAGCAGTGTTGGATAAACCGGTTGTATTAGAATAGAGGGATCTGTAACCAATAGCAGTATTGTTATCAGCTACGTTAGTTTTCCCTGTAGCGTTATCGGCTGAACCGGATTGATAACCAATCCAAGTGTTATACTGACCTAAATCATATTTTCCAGCTTGATAACCTATTTGAGTTTTCCAGTCAGCATTAGTAAATGTTATCAAATCATTAACTTGCAATAAATTGTTTGGAGATGGTGTTCCGATCCCGACACTCCCATCATTTAGTATCGTCATCGCTTCCGTTGCTCCAGCATTCCCTACTAGGAAATGCATGTCAGCACCTGTTGCTCCGACGCCGGAGGTGGTTTGGAGAGTGAGGTCGGCGGTGGTGGAAGATCCTCCAATCATTTTTGAAGCATTAATGTTACCTGAGAAGAAGTGGTTGAGGATTGAAGTGTTCCCCCAGGTGGCGGTATTACTTCCGTTACCAATGGCTGTGTATCCAACAACTATTTCATTTGTATTTGCATCAGCGCTAGCACGAGTTGCATAACCTAAGTAAACAGAATTATTTGATGTAGCATTAGCTGTTGCTCCGTCTGTTATATAGCGTCCTGCATTAAATCCCAATGCAATATTTTGATATCCAGTAGTATTACTTCGAAGAGAGTTCATTCCAATAGCGGTGTTAGCATATCCTGTAGTATTGGAATACATTGAATAAGAACCCATGGTGGTGTTCTGGTAACCTGTAGTGTTTGTAAGAAGAGATTGGAATCCAATACCAACACTGTCGTATCCACTTGTTGTTGCTCTTCCTGCACCTGTACCTATTAAGATATTATCGTAACCTGTAACTGTACCTTGCCCTCCAGCAGTATCACCTATGAATACGTTACTGGTTGCAGTTGTTGCATACCTACCAGCATCTAAACCTATGAAGGTATTTTTTCCACCTCCGTTAATCGAAGCTCCAGCATTTAATCCAAAGTATGTTGCATTGGAGTCAACTGTTAATGATTTTGTTCCGTTCACTGTTAAGTATTGGGTGGTTGTATTTGCTCTATAGACAGCTGGTCCGTCTCCGTTGGTAATGGTTCCAGTTAGACTAGCGTCAGCGATAATATCAATGTATTCTGTAGAAGTATTATCAGCAACAGTTGCTAGGTTTAATCCTTCACTAGATGGTCTTCCTGCTTTACTTCTATAAAGTTTTCTTCCTGTGACTCGTGGATCAGTAGATGTTGGAATAGTGAGAGTGACTGTATTGTTGCCTGCGGTGGTAGTGATAACTCCACTTAGTTTAGTTTGAGTTTCTCCTGTAGCTGTAATGTAAGAGACGTAATAATAATGTGTTCCTGTATCTACCAAACCTCCTGCAGAAACTACTCCTGTGGGAGCTACGGTAGGGTTGGGTACTTGGTAAATATCAAATCCCATATCAGAACGAATACCATCGGCGACTGCGGTGCCTTTGACATCGAGTTTATAGGTTGGAGAAGTAGTGCCAATTCCGACGGAGCCACTATTGAGTATCGTCATGGCTTCTGTTGCTCCATTGTTCCCTACTAGGAAATGCATATCGGCTCCTGTGGCTCCGACACCGGAGGTTGTTTGAAGAGTGAGGTCTTGGGTGGTACTTGTTCCTCCGAGAATGTTGGGAGTAGTGAGAGAGTATGTACCTAGAGTGACGTTACCTGTAGCTCCTGTGTAAGGGACGTATCCAGAAGTTAAGTCAGAAGTAAATGCAAATTGTTTTCTAGCTCCTCCTGTAGTAATAGTTCCATAGTAGGCATCTGTTAGGAACTCTATGGCTCCTGCTTCGGGAGTTGTCAGTAAGGTTCCGGAAGTGAATTTGAGAGGAGCTGTGTTAGCAGTTGCAGTACCGGCTTTTATATGTAAATTAGCAGTTGGTGTTATGTTTCCGATTGCAACACCCTTACCAGCAGTTTGTGTAGCTAAAATAAGATTGCCTGATGAAGTACTTTTAATTTGACCACCTACAACTAAGTCTCCACTAAAATATGTCGAGGCTGCCACCATATCAAAGTTTGCAGCTGCACCTGCGGCATCATAAGCATGTATTTCTCTTCCATTAC
>Ga0209416_1002105_pt1 | contig 11688 bp, 9 predicted proteins | sample RifGroF1_FD_184001 | JGI IMG/M metagenome (GOLD analysis project Ga0209416, IMG submission 184001) | Groundwater microbial communities from Rifle, Colorado, USA - Groundwater F1 (SPAdes) (version 2) | ecosystem: Environmental > Aquatic > Deep subsurface > Groundwater | place: Rifle, Colorado...
CCTCGGCCTCTTTTTCCTGCCCCATCGACGCCCAGACGTCGGTAGTGAGGACATCGGCGCCTTCTGCGGCGGTTTTAACATCGCGGGTCGTCACGAATTTCGCGCCGGACACCGCCATATTGCTTTTTATCTTCTCTATAATAGCCGGGTTCATGTCGTATCCCTCGGGCGACGCGATGGAAAAGTTCACGCCGAGCTTGGAGCAGAGGAGCGCGAGCGAATGCGCGACATTGTTGCCGTCGCCGATAAATGCCACTTTCAGCCCCTCGACCCTGCCCTTCCGTTCGATCACCGTCTGCATATCGGCCATCGCCTGGCACGGGTGCAGGAGATCGGTCAGGCCGTTGATCACGGGGATACCCGCGTACTTGGCGAGTTCTTTGACCTCGTTATGCGAGAACGTGCGGATCATGATGCCGTCGAGGTAGCGCGAAAGGACGCGTGCGGTATCTGCTATCGTCTCGCCCCGTCCGATCTGGATATCGTTGGAACTGAGGAATATCCCCATTCCGCCCATCTCGTAGATCCCCGCCTCGAACGAGACACGGGTGCGGGTGGACGACTTGGTGAAGATCATGCCGAGCTTTTTATCGTCGAGCGAATGACGGAATTTTTTTCTATCCTTCTTCATCTTCATCGCGAGCTCGAGCAGTCCCATGAGCGCGTTTTTGGAAAAATCGTTGACGGTGAGGAAATCCTTTTTTCCTTCGATCATCGTAACCTCCGGGGAAATAATACGGGAAACTTTTATTGTATCATAGTATCGGAAAAAAGTGAAGCAAGGTAAAACTGAATAAATCCCGAGAAACCCCAATAAAAAAGCGGACTGCCGAACGACAGCCCGCGGTGTGGGCATGTTGACGAAGTCATGAAATACACGATTTTTTGTCACTGCGAGACGCGAAGCGGCGAAGCAGTCTGTTTTATATATATACCCAGTTATTAAATAGATTGCTTCGGCTATGGTTCGGCAAGCTCACCACGACGCCTCGCAATGACAAAATGAGTTTGTCATCAAGCCCTGTAGGAAAATGTGTATCCTTACCAGTGATAGATAAACACCGAACCCTGATCGCCCAGTTCTATGTCGTCGAGATAAACCCCGATTGCGCCCTCCGAGCCGTCGTAGGATAACGCCGAGGCCGCGCCGAAATAGTCGCTGTCCTGGGGGTCTGCGGCGACAAGCTTTTTATCCTGCGTCCATACATACTCCGATTCGCAGCGGAAACCGTAAACCGCGCCCTGCTGATTGTTCTTGAAACTCGCCCAGCCGATCACGTATTTCCCGTCGCCGGAAATAGTGACAAACGAACCGAAATGGTCGCTCGGTTCCGCGTCTGTATGAACCAGCTTAGTTTGATCCCAATACTCTTTATACTTCAGGACATAGACCGCGCCGGTGGTGTTCGTCGTGCCGAAATCGGCGTTGAACGAACCCGCGGCGATGACCTGTCCGTCGTCGGAAATATCGAGGGAGTAGCTGAACTGATCGCCGGCCTGGCCGTCGAAGGAAGCGATAAACGCGCTTTCCGCATACCCCGCGCCGTTCCATTTGTAGACATACACGCTACCCTGGTCGTTATTCGCCCCGACCGTATCGAGCCATGAGCCGACCGCGACCACATGCCCGTAAGCTGAAACCGCGACACTGTAGCCGAACGCATCCAGAGCCGCGCCGTCCGATGCGGTCAGGATGTATTCCGTAAAACTGACATTGTTGAGGCGGAACACATAGGCGCACCCCTTGGAACTGTTCTTCCACCTTCCGCCCGCGACAACCGTCCCGCCGTCCGGGGAAAGGTCGATGCATTCTCCCATATTCAGATTATTAGTCGCGTCGGACGGAATAATCTTTCCTTCGACCCATTCCATGTTGTCCCATCGGTAGACATAGACGGCGCCGGTATTTGTGAATTTTCCGACATCCGCCGACGAAGCCGAAATGGCGACGGTCTTCGCGTCGTCGGAGATAGCCACGGATTTCCCGAACAGATCGCCCCATCCGCCGTCGGACGCTGTAAACTTGTAGACCTCCGTCCATCCGAGTTTATCGTTCCAATAGTATAGATATGCCGCGCCCTGATCCTGCTGCCAGACATCCCAGACACCCGGGGCGCCCACAAGGACAAACCTGCCGTCGCCGGTCATCGCGACCGATTTCCCGAAATTATCCCCGCCCGCGGGTTCGGACAGGTAGACCTGCTTGACCGGCGGTTTCGGGATAGCCGCGTTATTATTTTGTTCGACTGAACCGCATCCTGAAAACACCGCGGCCGCAACGATTACCGCGCATACACCGAACCTTTTCATAGCTTCCTCCAGAAGATGATACTTTTATTTTATCATAGTTTCTTTATATTTCAACAATTAATCCGTAACTTTGCCCGATTCGGAACATTTTCCGCGTTCTTGCGTTTTTTCCGCCTAAATATTATCATTATTCCGCATATTATGGAGGAACTTATGAAGGTAGTGACAGCGGAATCTCTCAGGGAATTCCGGAGAACGGTCGGCGAGGTGGACAAGGGGATTCTCACCCGTGTCGCGGAGATTATCGAGGAAGTCCGCGAACGGGGCGACGACGCACTGATCGATTTCAGCCGCCAGTTCGACCGTGTGGAGGGCGAGTACTCGATCGAAGCGACCGAGGACGAGTTCGAGGCCGCACGCGAACACGTTACCCGTGAGAAAGGCGAAGTATTGCAGTACTTTCTCAACGCCGCGGCGAATATCCGTCACTACCACGAGCACCAGCGCGAGTCCTCATGGATGTTCACCCGCGACGGCAACCTGTTCGGCCAGCTCATCCTTCCCGTGGAGAAAGTCGGGGTGTATGTCCCCGGCTGGAAGGCGTTCTATCCGTCGTCGGTGCTGATGAACATCATCCCCGCCAAGGTAGCGGGAGTCGACGAGGTGGTGATCTGCACCCCGCCGAATATCCATGGCAAGGCCAATCCGCTGGTACTGACCCTCGCGAGGGAACTGGGCGCGAGTAAAGTCTATAAGTTGGGGGGAGCGCAGGCTATCGCCGCTCTCGCCTACGGCACCGAATCGGTCGCGCCGGTCTCGAAGATCACCGGGCCGGGGAATATCTATGTCGCTACCGCGAAACGGCTGGTTTCGGGCTTTGTCGGCATCGACTCTATCGCGGGGCCGTCGGAAGTAGTTCTTCTCGCCGACCAGAGCGCCGACCCTGAGCTTGTTGCGATCGACCTCTGCGCGCAGGCGGAGCATGACGAGTCCACGGCGGTGTTCCTGATCTCGCCCAGCCGGAGCTTTATCGACCAGGTGAATATGATACTCGATAGGCTTGTGCCTACCCTCGAACGGAGGCATTTTATAGAACCGGCGCTGAACCTGAACTCGTTCGCGGTGGCGGTGGACGATATCGAGCAGGCTTTCGATATCGTGAACAGGATCGCGCCCGAGCACCTCGAGGTAATGCTGGATATGGACTCGAGCGAGCTTTTTACACGTATCCGCAACGCCGGGGCGATCTTTATCGGGAACTACTCCCCCGTCGCTACAGGCGATTATTACTGCGGGCCGAACCACATCCTGCCGACAAACGGGACGTCAGTGTTCTCGTCGCCGCTCGGGGTGTACGACTTCATCAAACGGAGCAGTTTCCTCAGCATATCGGAGAGTTATTTCCGTGAGAAAGGCCCCGAGATCGAGGCTATGGCGAGATTTGAGGGTTTGGAAGCGCACGCTTTGTCGGTCAGGAAGCGTCTGGAAGGGCCGCGGGGAGAGTAAAGATAAACGTCGAGCCCTTGCCGGGATTCGATTCCACGCGGATCGTCCCGCCGTGGCGCTCGACTATCTTCTTGCAGACAGACAGCCCGATCCCGCTCCCCTCGACCTCCGAGTTAGCCCGGTGAAACAGTTCGAACACCTTGCCGATCTGATCTTTATCGATTCCTACTCCGTTGTCGATCACCGAGATGGAGTGCAGGTTTCCTTTTTTTTGATATTCGATACGGATTATCGGAGGAGTTCCGTGTATAGAATACTTGATCGCGTTATTTAAAAGATTCAGCATCAAACGGGACAATTGCGGGAAATCGCCGTAGACTACCGGGAGTTCCGGCACCGTGATCGTTGCCCCGCTTTCATCGATATGAAGCTTCAGGTTCAGTATAGCTTCATGGATAACCGAATTGAGAGAGACGGCCGAGAAATTTGTTTTCGTACTCCCGAGCATGCTGAAATCGATCAGGTCCTGTATCAGAACTGACATCCGCTTCGTGGTACTCTGAGCCATCGTAACCAGTTCGAGCATTTCCTTATCGCTGATCGGACATGTATCCACCTTATCTTGTATCAGGCTTAAAAAGCCCGAGATCGTATGAAGCGGCGCTTTCAGGTCATGCGAGGCAATATACGCGAATTGTTCGAGGTGAAGGTTGCTTTCGATCAGTAATCTCTCCTGTTCCTTCTGGCGCGTAACATCGATGATCAGCCCCTTGAACCACGCCGGATTATCCTCGGACATGATCGGCGCGCTGTAAAACAAGACTGGAGTTTTCATAAAATCGTCGATCACCAACTCGCATTCCATGCCGAGAATTCTCTCCCGTGTCATACGGATCAAGATGTCTTTTTCTTCAAAGCGGAAAAGGTCCAGTAATCTATTTTTTTCCGGAGAAACATCCTCTTTCAGTCCCAACTGCTCTTTCATAAAACGGTTCATGTAGAAGATTTTCCCTTCGCCATCCGCTTCGAATAACGAGATCGGCAGGAGTTCGGAAAGTTCCCTATAGCGAATCTCGCTCTGTTTCAGTTCCCGGAACAGAACCTTCTGGGGATCGATAAAACCGGTTTTGACAATCGCGCGGTAGATCATGTAAAAAGAACCGAGTTTGAAAAAATGCCCGATCATATTAAAGACATCTTGATTGGTGAAATAGAGAGTGAAAAACAACTCCTCGATCATGGTTAAGAGGATCGAGGCGAGAAGCAGTTTGAAAACCACCGGATCGAATTCCTTCCGGCAGTAAATAAGAACACCCCCTCCCGCGGCAAGTATCGCGATGATTACATATTCGCTGATAATTTTGAAGGGAGTCTGCCCGGAACCCGCGACAAAGGTGATCGGGAAGATTTTCCACCAGAGTATAGATGAGATAAGTATAAGCATGACAATCGAAAAGATTAAAACCGTGAGATAGGGATGCTTATATTCCCGTTTTTTTACAAAGAAGAGTCCCGCGAGCAGGCTGATACTTTCCATTAACCGCGCGCCGATCCAGAATTGCGAGGCATAATAGTGGTCGCCGGTAAAGATCGTCATCCCGTCGAACGAAATAACATGGATCAGGTCTATCCCTCCGACAAACAAGTAAGCGATCCCGATAAATACCAGATACCCGTTGGCGATCGTTTTCCGGGAATTCCATGTGATGAAGAAGATGGAACCGGAGACTATGATACTGAGGATTTCGGCGAGGGAGTGGAATAATAAGTAGTTATAAAGACTCGAAAGATAGAGTCCCGCAACGAATAGAATTACAAAACCCGCGATTCGGGCTCTGGATAACATCGAACTACTCATGCCCTATTTTACGAGCATAGTTCCTTTTTGTCAATATTTGAACTATTTTTCGTTTGCGTAATTCCGCGCTCCCTATTAAAATACTTCCATCGAGGATATAACGATGATACCCGCTTTTTTCGCCTTCCTGACAGGCATTCTCATCACGGTCAATTCCGCCGGGATGCCATGGTGCGTGCTCTTTATCCCGCTGCCGTTTCTACTGCTCACGCGCCTGATCTATAAAAAACTCCCTCTCTTCAACCTTGCCCTTCTCTTCCTGTTCTGGACAGGCGGATTTCTCGGCGGGTATACTGCGGCCGCGGACGGCGATTCGTACAAGGACGACGCCGTAGTGCTCGCTCCGTTGTATATCGAGGCGGATATGGAGATCGGCGGTTTCCCCGACATCATGGCTGCGGGCAAGGACGGCGCTCTCGAGTATATTGTGCGCGCCGGGCAATACCAGCTTGTTTCGCCCTATATCGGCGGGATGTACCCGACATTGAAGGCGCATATCCGGGGCTGGCTCTACCCCTACTCGAACGGCGGCGGACGTATTTACCTCAACGACTTCCCGGGCGCGTCGGGCGACCCCGCTGTCTATCCCTCTGCGGGATTTGTCGTGACCTCCGACGGCATTGCGCCGTTATCGCTCGTATCCGCGATGCGGGAATGGACGGCGCGGCAGTTTCTCAGAACAGAAAACCCGTCCGTCCGCGCCCTTCTCTTCAGCCTCCTGATCGGCAACCGATACTTCATGAGCTACACCGATACCCAGTCTTTCCGGATGAGCGGCGTTCTACATATCCTCGCGCTTTCCGGGATGCATGTCGGCGCGATCAGCCTCGGTATCGTGTTCATCCTGAAACGCCTCATGGAAGAAAAGCATGCTTACCTCGTCTCGACTTTTCTCGTGATCCTGTACGTCGCGCTCGGCGGAATGTCCCCTTCGCTCGTCCGTTCGGGGATCATGTTCGTGACCTACACCCTGCTGAAAGGCGCGGGACGGAAGCCCGACTTCCTCGACATTCTCGTTTTCAGCGCGTTCGTTCTCCTCGCGGCCGATCCGCTCCTCATCCGCAATATCGGTTTCGTCCTGAGCTATGTATCGACCGCGGCGATCATCCTGCTGAACGATTCATTCCGCGACAGGCTCCGGCTGAAGGGTTATTTCGGGAACATCCTCTCCGGGACGCTCGCCGCGAACCTCACCACCGCGCCGTTTCTCTTCTATTACTTCAAGGGCGCGAGCCTGATCTCGCCGTTGACAAACTTCCTCATCGTTCCCTACTTCGGGCTGATCCTCGGACTGCTCTTTCTCCATTTCTTCCTGAGTCTCGCGGGAGTATTTATCCTCGAAGTACCGATCGAGGGAATCTGGTGGGGTGTCTCGGCGGTATCGGATATCCTATCGCGCCCGGCGTTCAGCTATATCCGTATCGGTGAGTTCGGCGCCGTTCCGCTCGGGCTCAGCCTCGCCGCCGTCTGCGCGGCGCTTAACCTCTACCCGCGCCTGCGGTATAGCCGGATATCGCGGAAGATCGCCCTGTCATTAGGCGCTCTGGGAAAATGAAAACAAATCCGGCATAGCACACTTTTTAATCACTCTATTTTCTCTTGACATAATATTAATCATTGTGTAAAATACTTCGTGCCGGAATTATATCCTATATTTTCATCACTTTTTCTATCTCATTGTTATATATATAGATAAAGACCATATTAATTTATTTTTTATGAATACTATTTTGGCATTGCCCTTGCTATAGTATATGCGTACCCGATTGAATTGAAAAAGGATGACGAATGAAAAAAGTCGAAGCGGTCATACGCCCCTCGTCGTTACAAAGGATCAAGACGGAGCTTTCCAGTCTCGGTATCCATGGAATCACCGTGCTGGAAGCGGGGGGCTACGCCAGACAGCGGGGGCATAAAGAGCTGTACAAGGGCAAAGAGTATGACGCGGAGCTGATCCCGAAATTGATGATTATGCTCGTCACGAAGGACGACATGGTCGGGAAGATAGTCGAAAAGATTTCCGAGGTCTGTTATTCAGGCGAGATCGGCGACGGCAAAATATTCATTTCGCCGATCGAAGATGTCTACCGGATACGGACAAAGGAAAACGGGGAACAGGCTTTATAGAGAGACGGACGGTACCGGTGAGAGCCGGTCACAATAGATTTCAAAACTTTTTATAGGAGGAGAACATGAGAGTTCTTCGTAATGTCGCGTGTTTCGCGGTGGTTGTTTTGGGTACCGTCATGATGCCTTCGAATAAGGCCGAAGCCTATTCGTATAACGCTTGGGTGGGCTTGACCGGCGATAAGACGATTGCGATCAATCCGTTTATTTATGGGAGTATTGCCCCCGGACCGTTCAGCGCTGCGTATGAGAACGTAATCGGCGTCGGTATCGGAAGTATGGCGGATTTCATGATTAGTGTTGGCGCAACCCCATGGGGGATGATTCGCTTCGGATTAGGCGATCCCAATCAGATCGTCGCGCTTAAGGCTACTGCCGGGCTCGGCGATACTAATTCCGGAACCGGTACGTTCGGCCCGCATTATCATGGGGTTTTCAACTTGAGTGAAAGCTTCGTCCTCGAAGCCAATATCTGGGCTGATTTGTCGTATAAGGCTATTAGCGATATGACGATTACCGCCGTTATCGCGCCTGTGATCAAGTTCGATAAGGACGCGAGCGTCGCGGCCTTTATCGAGATCGATCCCGTGCTCACTCTCGCCGGCGGCACTTCCGCTTTCGCGATGAATATCGTTCCGGGTGTCTCTTTTATGAACGGCACCTTCTCTATCGGGGTTTCGATCAACAATGTAACCGGCACTAACGTCACCCTCGGGTACGGCGCATGGTTATGGATTCCTTTCACCCTTAATTAGGAACCGAACAAGTTGTAATGAACGGGGTTCAATACCTCCAGATCTCTCTATTTACCGGCGTCCCCTCCCCCCGGGGACGCCTATTTCTTTCCAAACCCATCTCCCCTTCTTGACAGAAAATCCCCCGGTTTTTAATATAGAATTGCTCTATAACATACCCAAAGAACAATACTAAATGATTTAGATTTAACTAATTTCTGGAGGTTTTCATGAAGATCAGCAAAATACTTATCCTGCCGTTTCTTGCTCTCGTCATGGCCCTGGGTGCCGTAAACTCCGGTTATTCATATTGCCTGACCGCGTGGTGCGGAATCGCCCCTGAAAGACAGATCGTTCTCAACCCTATCGTCTCGGGCGCGCTCGACGGCGTATCTTATACGGACTGGGAGTTCATCACCGGATTCGGAGTCGCGGAGAATGTCGATTTCTATTTCAGCACCGCCCTTTACGGCCTCATCCGTTACGATTTCAGCGGAACCGATCTCGCGATAGTCGGGCTGAAAGCGAGCGCGGCCGATCTCAGTATCGAGTACCACGGCAACTATCCTCTCGCGGACTTCCTGCTCCTCGAGTTCAACGTCGCCTTCCTGATGCCTTACGGCTCGATGCTCGACACCCCGGCCGTTTCCGGTATCGTCTCGCCTATCGTCATGTTCACCCCGGATTTCGCGATGTTCGTCGAGATCGACCCGAGCTATAGTTTCGATACGAACACCGGTTTCGCCCTGAAACTCGTCCCGGGTATCACGCTTTTTGACGGCGCGGCCACTCTCGGCGTCCCTATCGTAATAGCGGGCGGAAATATTTCTATCGGCTATAGCGCGATGTTCGCCGTAGGATTCGATACTCTCGCCCCGGCTCCCGAAGCGGAATAATCCTTTAAGTAAAAGAAGAAATAAAAATCCAAAATATTTATCCGAACATATCTTTCGGCCGGATGACTGATACCTCCGAATCATAAAAGGGAACGGCAAAACCGTTCCCTTAGTTTCATTACGATATAACGATTAGAAATAGAAGCCCAGTAAACTCCGGAATTCCGCTCCCGACGTGCTGATGCTGAAAACTCTAAACGATGCGCCGAATGTCCATCGGATATCACCCTTGCCAATCAAGACGGTAGGTCCAACATACACTTTCTCCAAGGGGCCAGCGGGAAGAAAATCCACGGAGACCCGGAATTCACCGGATAATGAAAACCACTCGGTAAAAGCGTAACTCACACCCGCCGCAAACTTAAAACTTTGCTCGGTTAAAATCTTAGGCCCGAATTTAACCGCATAATATGGATTTAATGCGACATTCACTCCCGGAAGAATATCTTTCGAGAGAATCAGCTTAATTTCTCCTTCGAACTCCGAGATATCGGCTGAGCTCTTCAATTCAAGGTATAAAAGGGGGTCCATCACGAATTCATCCTTTCCCGCAAGCGCAAACCGTGTTCTTAGCTTGAAGGAATCATATTTCAACGATCCGGAACCCGCCGGAGACTGTTTGAATATCTGATAGATCCCTATATCCCAATATGGAGTGATTCCGGTTTCTATCTCGACCTGATGGACTACGGAAACCGTATTGGAAGCGGAATAAAGATCGGAGATAGAATAGGTCAAATAGTGTTCCAATTCAATCGCGCCAGGGTGACCGAGCATATACGGGTAAGTCCAAACATATGGACGTTTATCCGCGAACATTCCGCTTGAAATACCGAACATCACGGAAAATACTACAAAAAACTTAAGCATACTATTACCTCCTATGATATAGTTAGCTTCTTATAACTTTTATAGTATAGTCTTACTTTCAGGTATTGTCAATTATTTATATCTTTTTTGTAGTATTATTATTTTTACAGTCGATCCGGTAAAGATTCGATTTGCTTCGGTTCCGCCCCTTGCCATTCTTACACCGATATGTTAAAATTTCTTGTATATAGCCGGATAATTGATAATTTGTTATTCTTGAAGAGAACTAGCGAAAATTCCGAGCGCTCCGGCCTGAAACTTTCCGGGCGGTTTTCGAATAATATCTTCCAAGAGGAAAGCTATGTGGAAATTAATCCTTCCCGTGATATTTATTTTTATTTTACGGGCATATCCTGTCATTATCCGGGCGGATATCCCGGATCAGGAATATATCGAATACGCAAAAAGCTCTTTCTTCATACCGGGACTGGTCGTTACCCGTCCCGAAGCGCCGATACACGGATCGGGCGTGGTGATCGGCCAGAACTTTATCCTCACGGCGGGGCACATCGGAAGTAAAGACGGCCCGGCGGGTATGCCGGTGATTTTTCAGCAAAAAGAATACTTCGTCGATCATGTTTTTCTCTTTCCGGGTTATATCAGCAATCAGAACAGCGCCTCCGGTTGCGATCTCGCGATCTTGCATATTAAAGGCAACGGTATTTCGTACATTGAACCGGCGAAAATCTGGAAGGGCGAGGTAAAAACCGGGATGCAGGTTTTCGGTGTCGGTCAGGGTAAAAGCGGAACGGGTGTGCAAAAAACCGATACCGTTTCGGGAGGAGTTTTCAGGGGATATCAAAACACCATCGATTTCATAGGCGACAATGCGCATTACAATATCCTTATTACCGATTTCGACGGTCCCGGAAATACGGGTAACTCCCTTGCCTCGAAGGTCTATGCTTTTGATCAGGAAATCGACGGAGATTCTTCACCCGCTCCCCTTCCTCTCGAAGGAACCTTAGGGGCGGGAGACAGCGGAAGCGGTATATGGATTAAAAAAGATAATTTTTACTATCTGGTGGGTATCGCCGCAGGGAGGTACTATTCCTGTTACAATGCTCAATCGCTCTATGTCAATTTATGCAATCCGGAAATCTATCGATGGATTCGGTCAGTCGCGGGTGATTATGAAATCAAAGAATGAAAAAGTAAATTTACGGACAGATCGTGATGACAACGTCTACGAAAATAATAGTCACTATGTTGAAAACACTTAGCGCGGAATTCCCCGGCTGGAACGCGCCTGTCTCACGGTTCCATTCCGAGACGCGCGATACGCCGTACACAGTCCTGATCTCGACATTGATGAGTTCCCGCACTAAGGATGAAACGACATCCGAAGCGTCTCGGCGTCTTTTCGCCGCCGCCGACACACCCGTCAAGATGCTCACCCTTACCGCCGGCCAAATAGAGAAGCTCATCTTCCCCGTGGGCTTCTACCATGTCAAGGCCGAACGCATCCTCGCGGTTTCGAAAATCCTGCTCGACCGGTACGGCGGCG
>Ga0209416_1002106_pt1 | contig 11687 bp, 9 predicted proteins | sample RifGroF1_FD_184001 | JGI IMG/M metagenome (GOLD analysis project Ga0209416, IMG submission 184001) | Groundwater microbial communities from Rifle, Colorado, USA - Groundwater F1 (SPAdes) (version 2) | ecosystem: Environmental > Aquatic > Deep subsurface > Groundwater | place: Rifle, Colorado...
CGTTGCTTTGGCAACGAGGCAGCCCAGATCCTTGATCTCCCGTGCCTTATCTTCATTCGAGGTGGGCGTGTTCAACACATCAAAATAGACGAACTTGTCGCAAGCTGTGATGAAAGGACGTGGGGTTTGTCGTTCGCCGAATCCGTAGACTGTCACGCCTTGCTCGCGGACGCGGGCAGCAAGCCGGGCAAAGTCGCTATCGCTGGAAACGATGCAGAAGCCCGAGAACCGTCCAGTATAGAGCAGATCCATGGCATCGATGATCATCGCACCATCGGTTGCATTCTTGCCGGTCGTGTAGGCAAACTGCTGAACCGGCTGAATTGAATGCTCGAGGAGACAGTCCTTCCATCCATTGAGATTCGGCTTCGTCCAGTCGCCGTAAATTCGCTTCACACTCGCGGTGCCGTAGTTGGCGATCTCGGCAAGCAATCCACTGACAATCTTCGGCGAAGCATTGTCCCCGTCGATCAGCAGGGCCAATGTCTGTGTGGACTCGTTCGCCATCATTTCCCCGATTTGTGCTTCCGTCACAACTTGGCACGGTATTTGTGGTGATGTCTATTCACCACTTTATGTACGAACCCGTCTAACCTTGGGCAACAAGAACGGCCCAGAGCCGTCACTGGCGACACAGCCATCTCTGTGCCGTAGCTTTCCCGAACCGGCCTTTCGTGGCATGATGCAGCATTGATCGATTGTCCAAGGACCCGATTGCGGTCCGAGATACATCCTTGCGAGGCGAAAAAATTTGTGGCCGCACCCAATAGTTTATTTTAGCAATCTCTAGGCAGACATCCACAAGGCTGCGTCCAAAGTCGTACTTCCCCAGGCGCGCAGAGAGGAAATGACGTGAGTTCGTTCGATGATCTGCCCAAACGCGATCGCAACCACGCCTTGGAAGATGAAGCGGAAGCGGCGTTTCAGGCGCTGATCGCGCAGAGCAGCGACTTTATCTTCCAAGGAAGCGACCGGAGGGACTACGGCACTGATTGCCAAATCGAAGTTGTCTACGATGGTCGTCCTACTAATGCGCGCCTGCACGTTCAGTTGAAGGGGACTGAGCGAGCCCTCAATGCCGACCGCTCGCTCAGCATCTCGGTTGATCGAACCAATCTCAATTACCTGATCGCGCAGCCCTACAGCTTCTATGTGGCGTATCATGCGCCGACGAAGTCGCTTCGTGTTAGCTTCGTCGAAGCAGTACTGCGCCACTATGAGCATAGCGGCAAGAACTGGGCCGAAAAGCAGACCGTGACGATCACATTCGCGGATGCGCTTACTTTGGAAGGGCTCGGACGGCTGGCGAAGCTTGCACGCTCAGGCTCGCAAATCTCGCGAGATCGCAGGATCGCGCAAACGACTGCACCCATTGAGGCAATACCTAACTTGCTTCGTGCCGCCAAGCCCGAACTCCATGTACCGGAGGACCCAGTTCTTGCATGGGGGTTGGCAGAAAAGCTCTATGATTCCGGTGCGGACACAGTCCTAAGCGCGACCTTCGATCAGTTCTGCGCCGTGCTTGGCCCGGATCATGACGCTATGGGTTCCTGCTACATGGCGGAGATCAACCTTGGTATGGGGTTTCAGATCCCCAATACGGAGCGGATCGAGGCGGCCGTGGCGTACTTCCGAACCAAGCTAGAGACGGGCCGCTATCAGTTGGGAAGCCTGTATTATACCATCGGCAATGGGTTATCGGCATTGGGCCGAGATGATGAGGCCAAGTCTCTCTATATGGCTGCGCTCGAAGATTACGAGTTCGCCGAGGATCCGGAGATGGCCGCTAAGTGCCTTAAGAACCTCGGGACAAGCTTCGAGCGGCTCGGGCAGGGAGACATAGCCGCCGAGCATTATCGTGAATCTTTGCGATTGAGCCCGAACCTGCCCGAAGCTCACAACGCCCTCGCGCACTATCATCATCGAAATGGTCGATACGAAGAGGCGCTCGAATGTTTCGACCGAGTCGTCTTTACGGAACGGCAAATTGGCAGAGCTTCGGCCATTTCTGGCTGGCGCGCGAACGTCTTGTTCAGTCTCGGCGAGAGCCGGGCGGCCTTTCGAGAGGTCAACAGGTTGCTGAGCGAGGCAGATACCGCGCCTTGGATATGGCCTTGGTGCGCGCGTCAGATTGCCGCCTTCGGACGTACGTCAATTGAGAACGCACGCTTTGCGTTGTCCTTCTGGGACCGCTGCATAGCGACGCACCCGGAATTTGGCCGCGCGCAGGCAGAGCGGTTTTTGACGAGCTTGTATCTACGCCAGCAAGGCGATGATATCGGGTCTTATGCCGCGTTTCGATCGGAGTTCGATCAGCACATTAGGCAGGTGGATGCCGCGGACGCGGCTCTGCTCTGGGACCGCCTCGGTCATTGGGCCCAAGACGAAGAACACTGGGAAGAGGCCGAGTCCTGCTACCGCAAGGCCTATGAACTACAGGGTGGCCACTATGGCTATTGCCTCGGCACGGCGCTTAATTTCCTCGGCCGCTACGAGGAAAGTCGCCCAATTCTCATTGAGCAGGCCGAGCACCTTCAACCAGATGCCATGAGCTGGTTCCAGCTGGGTGTGGCGAACGCCAATAGCGGTCGGTCGGCCGAAGCGATTGCGGCCTACGAGAGGGCGATCACGCTCGATCCTGACTACGACCTCGCGATGTTCAACTTGGGCGGCGTCCATTGGAACGACCGCGATCTTGTTGCGGCCACGCGGGTCTGGCGGCGGGCTATCGAAAAATTCCCGGATCATGCCCTCGCTGCGGAGGTCCGCGAAATGTTGCCTCTTTTCATGCCATGAAAACCGGCCCAAAGCTGCCGCCAACATTGCCGACGACTCTGCAGTGCAGTGCGCCGCAAGCAGACATTGCGTGACAATGGCCTGAGGCAGACTTGAGTATTTCCCATCTTTGACCCACAATCACTCCCGAGAAATCTATGATTGGGCACGGGAAACAATGAAAGAATACATTGGGGCGGTTTTATTTGTCGACATATTAGGAATCAGCGCACTTACCACATCCGACAAGCCACTTGTCACAGATCTAGACTTTAAGGCACTTTCCAAAAAGTCCAAAGAAACTAGCGGAAATCAGTTTTTCTGTGCTCGTCTGCTTTCTAGGTTTCGTTCGAACCTTCACGAGTGCAAGGTGGACGACCTTAAGATCGCACAGCTTTCAGACTGTGCTTTCCTTTGGTCGAGAAATGAAAGTCTTGTCGTTCGTGCAGCGCGTCAGATATTTCAAAAAAACACGGAAACTGGAATCTTCGCTAGAGGAGGGATGGCCTATGGGCAGATCATCGAGCCAGAAAAGACTAGATTGTCTTTAGGGCAATTCATTTGCGGAAAAGCGGTCACGAGAGCTGCGCAGCTAGAAGCAATGGGCAAAGGCGCTCGGGTATTTATTGACCGAGATATCGGTGGACGTCAAATAGACGGCATTTCATCAAGTGCGTTTGAAGGCATGCCAAACCCATCAGATTATAGGATGATTGATGAGTTTATTTGGTTTTCGTGTCCGGCCGAATTTTCAGACCATGCCGAGAAGATAACTAGGCTAAAGGAACTCGTTAGGATTCTTGTTCGTTTCAGAAGTTGTCCAAGTTTTCGTTGGAACGCAGCGTCGTTGCATGGAAGAATCCACTTGGGTGCAACAATCGAGAGATTATCCAAAGCTGCCACCGAGCTATGCGAGGCGGTAAAAGTCTCCCCCCCTTGCTTTGCGATGCAAACGTCTGAGATATTTCAAGAAATGTACAAAGACGATCAATATAGCGTTCAAGAACATCAAAGAGATTCTATCAAATTCAAGAATTGGGCCCGGCAGATGGCCGCTCCTCAACGCAAAAGACCTTCTGTTTGAAGCTGGCATCATGACGCAACCGGCCCTGAGCTGACCTCTGCCGAGATCCGCGTTGCTGTGGAGCAGCTTCCCAGAAGCAAACGCCTGAATGCGCACCGGACCTGTCTACCATCCCCATTGCCGAAGTTTCTTTATTCTTCTGATGTCGTAAAAGCTGCATATTGCGCATCGCAGTGTCATTTGAAGCTAATGCTCGGCGCCGCATCAAGTAGCCATTTGGGTAGTTTTTTTATCTCACCTAAGGTGATGCATTCTGGCACATCGTTCCAGAAAAGGACTATGGCATTAGATACAGCCTCAAACTGTTCTGTGGAAATGTGAAGGTCGGCATGATCTTTCCAAGATAATGCAGCCCCACCACTTTTCGCTATCTCGTCATCGGACACGATAAATTCAGGATACTGTCTCTTTAAGTTGTCCAGAGACTTGCCGTCGCCGTGCTTGTGGACGTTGACTACAAGACGACACCCGTCCAGCGCCGTGAAATATGGCTTAGATCGAACGTCCAAGCCGAGGTCTTTCAGCAAATTTAGAACCTCAACAAAGCTGGAAGACCATACACGGCGAAATGCTGTTTCGTCCTGCATCCAGTGCCGCATCTCTCGGACTAACCAGTCACGAAGCTCTTTTTCCCAACGATGAAAGATCGACACCAGCATTGCGAACAGGACCTGCTCTCGCATGTCGCAAAGGCTCAAGTACAGGTCTATGCCAGCTTCGTAGGCCTGTTCTGCAAAGTCTCCGAGATCGTGGCGATCTGGGTCAAAATGCTGCCCCATAGCCTCCCACGTTGCCTCTGCATGCGCATCGGCAGCGTGCTTCATTTCCTCGTCTTCGAACTGCGCAAATAGTCTCTGGCGGGCCTGCGAGACGAAAAATTTATGCTCATCGATCAGATGTTTTCGATGCCCAGACCAAAATTGAAATGCGGTGTAAGAGCTATTCATTGTTAGCGCTCCCCTGCCAAGTCGGCTAGGGCAGCTTTCAGGACCTGAAAACAGACTTTGGCTGTGTGCTGATCCGGAGTAAACCCAGACATAAGCTGCTGATAGGGGTGGATGTAATTTCGGAAATCGCGAAGACCGTGTCCGAACTTTTTGATATCAGGTTTGAGCACACCGATGTCGCAAGCAACATCAATGAGCTGTGCTAGGCTCCACTCATGAAACTTTTTCACGCTGCCGGCGCTGGTTGTCGGGCTGGCCTTAGAATTGTTGAACTTTGCCGGATGCTTTTGTGCGGCACCCAATAGCACGGCTTCCAACACGCTTCCGCAGAGGAAGATCACTGACAGGTTCGCCCCTGCCTTCAGAGCAACTCGGGCTTCCGTCAAGCGTTTTTCGACGACCGGGACAACAGGCGCATCGATAGGCAGCTTGCCAATATTCGGGATGGTGAATTCGGTGTCGAGGAAACTGCTCTCGGTGGGCGCGCTGGCTGCCCTTGCTTGTTTGCCGAGCAGCCGATCAACAGCGGCTCGGCATTTTTCTAGTACCGGCTTGTCGATCTCAGCCCTGCCAAGCTCGCAACTCGCGACATAGGAGTCCATCATCTCGGACAGTACCTTTCCGACTATCGGGTCCGGTTCTTGCTCCCAAAACGATCGCATCTTCTTTGATTTAGAAGTGCCGTAGGTCTGGTACTTGCATCCGTGGATGTCGATCCGGTGCTTGTTAAAGAACTCGCCGTAGGTGTTGTCGGAGAAGTCCAAGACATACCCACCCCCCATATCCAGCAATCGTTCCAAGTACCGTTTTTCGATATCTGTCAGGGTGCTCACGCTTTTGCGTCTCTCGAATATGTCAGTGCAACTATAAAGTCAGCTTAACGGCGCTAGCTGCATAGCATAAAGAGCATAAAACTCTTGTATGTAAAGTCGCGCCGTGTGCCAACGTCTGCGTCGACCGATACGAGTGTTGGCTGGTGCGTCCGCAGCAACGGTAGACTTCCGCTGCTCACTGTAGGTGATCCGGAGAGCCGCGCCATGATCCTGGCTGAGCGTCCGCTTCCATGATCTGGCAAGGTGGTATTCGCACGTGCAGCGAATGCCGGCTTTCCGCCCATCACGGCGATCTCTTGCGCCACCTAGCAGGTGGTTCGAGCTTTCCAGCTCAGATGCGGCGCCGTTCTGCTTCGGCCTGCCGCGCTGGTGAGGCACAGGCAACGTCATGACCTCGAGCAATGCTGCGCCGGATCAAGGAACCAGCCTTCACTATGCGCAAGGGGCTGGTGCCCGCTGCTCAAGGCGTGGCGATGGGTTCGGTTTCTCCGCGGCAAGCGAGTATTGATTACGCCTGGTTGGGGCGCAATTAACTGCGCGATTAAGGAAACGTCCGGTAAATCGTTTTGTTTCAGATGATTGGCCGTTTGGTCGTACCCTCACCACAAACCGCCATTCATCGACACGGGGCTGGAAGGGTTTATAGAGTGTTCACGAACACTTGGTGGGCCATCCGCCGGTCTGGTGCCTGTGCTCTGAAAGAACCAAGCTACGACGTCACGTTGGCTGTGCCCGTGCGGCGGCCAGGGCTTCGATCTGGATGGCCAGTGTCTGCAGGTCATCCTCGGACAGCGCGGCGAGGGCTGACAGGATCCTGTCCTGCAGATCCTGCCGCTGGGATGATGGCTTGGCATCCACCACCCCCAGCAGCACGTCAGGCGTGGTGCCGAGTGTCGTGGCGATGGTGAGCAGGGTGCGCAGATCGGGTTCGCGGACACCGCTGACGTAATGGCCATAGCGCCGCTCGCTCAGGCCTGCGCGGCGGGCCACTTCGGCGTTGGAGATCCCGAGCTGTGCCGCCCGTTCCCGCAGTTTTGTCGCAAACACATCCATTAGAACGTTTTGTTCCGGCACGCCGCGCCACGCCATGAACGATATGTAGTCAAATATACGCTCGATTTGTTCTTGATGTTCGAAACATGGAGTGACGAACAGTGAGGCAGAGATCATGATTGTTCCAGGTGCGGCAGAAGGTCGGCCTAGCCAGGGTCAGGCTGTGAGGCCGACGCAGGCAGCTGCCCTGCGCGACCGTGCATCCCCCATGCGTTCGATCGCCGCGCAGCCCCTCATATTCCTCCACACATCGGCATCTTCCTGATCCGGCTCTCCCCCACACGAAGCACATGTCCGGCGCTTTCCGCCCGTCTCCAGAGGTTTTCCATGAAACGCATTCCCCTCAAGGGGACGCGATGTTCCCGCTCCATCTTCATGCGCGCCGCGGGGATGAGGGTGATTGCGCCATCCGGTCTCTTGTTCATGTCCCCGGCCCGGCCTGTCGGCCCCGACCGCAGGTTCAGCCGGTTGCGGTGAGATCGGCCATCGGACCCGTCAGCGGCCTGCCCGCATCTGCGAGATCGCGCGGATCTGGGCTCAGCCCCTCGAACACCACGATGCGGCGGCCAGCCTGAAAGGCGATCCGTGATCAGCGCTTTCTTGCGGATCGCATTCAGTGCCGTGCTGACCTCGTGATAGGCCGCCAGGAGTCGGCCTTCCGACCGCCCTGCGCTTTCGTGCCGGTCTCCGCCATCAGATTATGCCGCGAACGAGACGGCCCTATGAACGCAGCAACCCATTGGAAATGCGAAGGCCGCCCCGTGACCATTGAGGGGCGATCGAAGAGAGACGCAGGCCATTCAGGGACGCAATTTGCGTCAAGCGTCCTGTCTCCGAGTGGTGAATAGCCCTGCCAACGCCCTTTGAAACAAAAAGAAAAATGCCCCAATCGGAGCCATAGGACGTATTCTGTATGTGAATATGGCGGAGACGAAGCCCGCCATCGAGCCGACGCATGGCACCGTGATCTGTCTCGTAAACTCATTGTTTCCAGACTATTGCACGAAATCAACCTCGCATAGCGTTGCAACCGGCCTTGGTGCGTCGCATAGTTTTAGGCGGGTATTATGGAGGGCATTGTGCCGCGTACCGCAAAGGAATTGAGCCATCTGGAAGTGAAGCGGCTGCAGCACAAAGGCGGTGTCGGCAATGCCACTTTCGCTGTAGGCGGCGTCTCGGGATTGCTGCTGCAGATCACGCCGAAGGGCGGTCGGACTTGGCTTTTGCGCACATCGGTAGGCGGCAGGCGTCGTGAGATCGGGCTTGGCGGTTTCCCCGATGTCACTCTCGCACAGGCGCGCGAGCGGGCAAGAGCGGCCAAGGATCAGATCCGCTCGGGCGTAGATCCGGTGGAAGCGCGGAAAGCCGTTCGGTCGGCGCTTGCTGCTGCCCAGCGTCAGGGGCTGACCTTTGCAAAGGCTGTGGAAGAATACCTCTCGGCGAAACTGGACGGTTTCAAGAATGCCAAGCACCGCGACCAGTGGCGCAATACTCTGCAGACCTATGCCATTCCCCATCTGGGCAAGATGCTGGTGCAGGACATTGCAGTGCAGGATGTATTTCTGGTTCTAAACCAGCCCGTGGCCGCCGGTGCAACCGACACCCTTTGGCAAGCGAAGACCGAAACGGCCTCACGCCGTGGCCGGATCGAAGCCGTTCTAAGCTGGGCGACCGTTTCGGGGCATCGGTCAGGCGACAATCCTGCGCGTTGGGCTGGAAACCTGAAGGAACTGCTGCCCGCAGCCTCCAAGGTGGCCAGAAAAGCCAATCAGCCCGCGCTTCGGGTGGAAGACGCGCCAGCTTGGTTTTCTGAATTGCGCAAGCGCGACGGGATGGGCAGTCGATGTCTGGAATTTGCCGCCCTGACCGCCGCGCGATCACAAGAAGTGCGCGGTGCGCGGTGGGATGAAATCGATCTGGCCAAGGCGCTGTGGGTCGATGCGCTGGCCCATAAGGCCGGCAACGGGTGACCCGCGTTCTGACCCGCGCAGGCCTGCCAAGGGGGCCACTGCGGTCAGGATCGGGCGACATCGTCGCCATGCGCGGCTGCGCGGCCAGCCTGCACCATCGGCGCGCATCCCACCCCCGCGGGGGCCGCGGCAGGCAATGGCGTGGGGGGGGCGCCCGCGCGGCCGCTGCATCAGCCCAGCCAGATTTCCCCGTTCAGGGTGTTGGCCAGAAACGACAGCCCCGCGCGCAGCCCTTCGCGGCTGATGGCGCCGCCCAGGCAGACGCGCACATGCTCGCCCGGCGGGCCCAGCACGGTAAAGGCATCAGAGGGCATGATGCCGATCCCCAGCCCGTTCATCCGGCCCATCAGCTCGGCCCGGCTGACCCCGTCGGGCAGGCTCAGCCAGATGTTGAAGGCATGGCTGTCGGCCTTGAAGGCAAAGCCGTGCAGCACCTCTGCGGCAATGGCCTGACGTGCGGCGCTTTCCGCGCGGATGAAGCGGCAGATCCGGTCTGCCGTGCCATCCTCGATCCAGCGCGTCACCAGCGCCATCGACAGGGTGGAGGCCATGACATTGGTGACCCGCAGGGTCTGGGCCAGCTGATAGGCGGCCCGGCTGTCCGGCGCGATGGTGAAGGCAAGGCGCAGCCCGGCCCCGATGCATTTTGCCAGACCGCCGATATGCCAGGTCAGCTCGGGGGCCAGCGTGGCAAAGGGGGCAGGGGCGCCGGGTTGTACAAAGCCATAGGCGTCATCTTCGATCAGCGGCAGCCCGTGGCGCAGCAGGATCTCTGCGATCTCCATCCGGCGCGGCGCGGGAATCGTCAGCGTGGTCGGGTTCTGCAGCGTCGGGTTCAGATACAGGGCCTTCGGGCCATGGGCGCGGATCGCAGCGGCCAGCGCTTCCGGCAGGATACCCGCCTCATCCATCGGCACGCCCACCAGCACCAGCCCTGCCCGGGCCGCGATCGACCTCAGGCCGGGATAGGTGACCGCCTCGCACAGGATGGTATCGCCGGGGGCGGCCAGAATGTTCAGCACCGCCGTCATCGTCGCATGGGCCCCGGGTGTCACCGCGATCCGGTCCAGATTGGGCACCATGCCGCGCATCGAAAGCCAGGACAGCGCCGCCGATCTGTCCATCTCGGACCCGGTGGTGGATTGATAGCGCAGCAGCGGCACCAGATTGGCGGCCACGGTTTCCAGCCCGGCCCGCATCGCCGCCAGCAGGGCGGGGTCATCCGGTTCGGGCGGCAGGTTCATTGACAGATCCTGCTCGCGCGCGCGGCGCGGATCGGCGGTGGGGCCGTCCTGACCTGTGCGGGCGCGCACAAAGGTGCCCCGGCCCACATGGCTTTCCACCAGCCCGCGCGATTGCGCCTCGGTGTAGGCGCGGCTGATGGTGGTGAAATCCAGGCTCAGCAATTCGGCCAGCCGCCTTTGGGGCGGCAGCCGGTCCCCCGCAGACAGAAGGCCGCTGTCGGTATCGCGTTCGATGGCATCCGCGATTTCCAGATAGCGCGGCTTGCCGCTTGTGCCGAAGGTTGGCACCCAGGTTTTCATCTCAGGCTCCGATTTTGCGGCATTGACTGCATTTGTATGCATCTGCGCCGCAGCGCAAAATGGCAAGGCGATTCTGCGCTTTTCGGGTGCCCAAAGTCGAAATCCGCCTCCATTTCCCCCAGAACGCTGGTTCTTTTGCCTGATCCTTCATCAGCGTATGTATCATTGCCATTTTATTGTATGGATAATTGATTATCAATTTGATCCAATCAATCTGCGGTGCACCCTGAGACAGCGCTGATCGCAAACAGGAGAAACAGATGCCCGCAGTGACCAAGGAAGCCCACAAGCCCGGCGATTTCTTCGTCGATTACGAAAGCAAGGTGTTCGAAGACGTGAAGGCCGATCCGGGCGAAAAGGCGCTGGTGACCTTTCACACCATGGCCTTCGAAGGCTCGATCGGGCTGGTGAACATCCTCAACGCCATCCGCCTGACCAAGAAGGGCTATGAAACCTCGATCCTGCTCTATGGTCCCGGTGTTCTGCTGGGCGTGCAGCGCGGCTTTCCCAAGATCGGTGACGAGGCTTTTCCGGGCCACCAGAATTTCAACAAGAACCTGGAACGGTTCATGTCGGAAGGCGGCAAGGTCTATGCCTGCCGCTTCGCGCTGCAGGCGCTTTACGGCACGGGCGAGCCTGCGCTGATCCCCGGCATCACGCCGATCATGCCGCAGGATGTGCTGGACTGCATCCTGCTGCACAAGAAGGCCAATGCCGTCATCATCGACACCTGGACCGTCTGATCCCGGCAGGCCCGCCCTCCGGCGGGCCATCCCCCCCTCCCCAGCCCATTGCCCGAAGGCCCCCTCCGGCGGGCCACCCCTTGCCAAAGGACGTGCCATGCCCCCGAAACCCGTTATCCGCGCCGCCGCCGTGCAGATTGCGCCTGATCTGACCTCGCGTGCAGGCACCATGGAAAAGGTGCTGAACGCGATTGCCGATGCCGCTGACAAGGGCGCGGAGTTCATCGTCTTTCCGGAAACCTTTGTGCCCTACTACCCCTATTTCAGCTTTGTCCTGCCGCCGGTCAGCCAGGGCGCCGAACATCTGCGCCTGTATGACGAGGCGGTGGTGGTGCCCTCGCCCGAAACCCGCGCCGTGGCCGAGGCTGCGCGCAAACGCGGTGTCGTGGTGGTTCTGGGCGTGAACGAACGGGATCACGGCTCGCTCTATAACACCCAGCTGATCTTCGATGCCGATGGCCGTCTGGTGCTGAAGCGCCGCAAGATCACGCCCACCTATCATGAACGCATGATCTGGGGGCAGGGCGATGGCGCCGGGCTGAAGGTGGTGGAAACCGCCGTGGGCCGGGTGGGGGCGCTGGCCTGCTGGGAACATTACAATCCGCTGGCCCGCTATGCGCTGATGACCCAGCACGAAGAAATCCACGCCGCCCATTTTCCCGGCAGCCTGGTTGGCCCGATCTTTGGCGAACAGATCGAGGTGACGATGCGCCATCATGCGCTGGAGGCGGGCTGTTT
>Ga0209416_1002107_pt1 | contig 11687 bp, 8 predicted proteins | sample RifGroF1_FD_184001 | JGI IMG/M metagenome (GOLD analysis project Ga0209416, IMG submission 184001) | Groundwater microbial communities from Rifle, Colorado, USA - Groundwater F1 (SPAdes) (version 2) | ecosystem: Environmental > Aquatic > Deep subsurface > Groundwater | place: Rifle, Colorado...
TTAAGTTCATTGATATTAAACGGTTTGGTAAGATAATCATCAGCGCCGTTATCAAGAAGCATTACCTTGTCTTTTTCCGAATCTTTTACCGTTAAAACAATAATCGGAATACTGCACCATTCCCGGATGCTTTTTATAAATTCCAGGCCGCTTATATCCGGCAGACCGAGATCAAGGATAATCACATCAGGAGATGTCTGTGCCGCTTCGGTAATACCGCGGCCGCCGGTTTCAGCTTCCATAACATTATATCCTGCTGCTTCCAGGCTGATTTTTAAAAATCTTCTGATCTGCTGCTCATCATCTATCACCAGAATTAATCCGCCGTTTTTCATCTCAGTTTCCCCCTGATTCCGCTTTTTTTCAGCGGCAACCTTACGGTAAATATACATCCGCCTGCAGGTTTGTTGGCAACACAAATTGTTCCCCGGTGAATTTCCGCAATTTCCCTGCAGATGGAAAGACCAAGGCCCAGACCGCCGGTTTTAGCGCCTGAAGCACGGTAAAATTTTTCAAAAATTTTACCGTGATCCTTTTCAGGAATCCCCGGGCCGTTATCACTCACGGCAATTTCCACTGCACTTGGCAAATTAATTATCTGCAGGCAGATTTTACTCTTAGGCGGAGTATACAGCACAGCGTTGTGAAGTAAATTTGACAATAACTGCTCCATTAAAAAAAAATCAAATTTTAACAACGGCATTTTTTTACTGATTTTCACTATAAACCTGTGCCGGGCGGCAAATTTATCAATTTTTTTTCTTACTACCGCTGCCAGTTCATTTATATCATACCACTCAAGATTCAGCTTGATTTTTCCGCTTTCAATCCGCAGCGTACCTAAAAGATTATCTACCAGCCGGTTAAGACGTTCTGCTGCTTCTATTATATCAAGAGCCAGGATTTGCCTGGTCTGATAGTTTTTAAAAAGATTTTTATCAATAAAGGCGGCGGCTGCAGTAGAAATGGAGGTAATCGGAGTCCGCAGTTCATGAGAAACGGAATTAAGCAGAATCTGGTATAGTTTTTCGGATTCTTCGGCAATCTGAACTTTCTGCCGGATCCTGGTAAGCTCGTTTCTGCCGATTGCAGTAGCGATTTGACCGGCTAATACCGCAAGCTGCCCGGCATGTTCTGCGCTACAATTGAAGGAATTGAGATAATCAACAGCCATAACGCCGAAAACTTTATCCTGTGATTTGAGGGGAATATAATAATTTTTTGCCGCCTGGGAGGTATCAATATATTTTCCGCAAGTCAGTTGCTTATTAAAGCAGCGTTTTAGATAAACGCATTCATCGCCGGTAATCTGAAAATCGCCTCCCGGAAACGGAGTCTGTAAAATGGATGAATTTTCATCTGCCAGAAATATTGATATCCTGACAGAGAAGGCTTTGCGCAGGTAGGCACAGGCTTTTTGAATTATATCCTCCAGGCTGTTTGTTTCATTTAAAATACCGCTCAGCCGGTATAGCTCCTGCAGTTTTGTTTCTTTATTACGCAGAAATATTTCATTGGTTTTTAATTGGGAAGTCAGATGTCCGGTAATTATAGCGGAAATAAAATACATGAGAAACATGAACAGGTCTTCCAGTCTGCCGATCATAATTGTATAGCGGGGCGGTATAAATAAAAAATTCCATAAGATTGCGCTGAGCCCGGAAAAAAGAAGAACCGGACGGCGGGTAAAAAACGGTGAAATTATTGAAACCGCAGCTAAATAAATCAGGCCGATGGAAAGATAACTGACATGTTTTCTTAAAAAAAGATTAATCAGGGTAATAAAAATGATGGAAAGCAGCAGTAAAAAATATTCTTTCCATTTTTTCAGCATAGCGGATATCATAAGTATGTTTTGTCAGATTATAACACCAAATCGTCTTTTTTGTCGTCAAATAAAAGCTGCGGTTTTAAAAACAGTGCAGTGCCAAATGTCAATACGCCCACTCTGCCTATATACATAAGCGTAATAATAATTAATTTACCCAGCGTTGTTAAATTGGACGTTATGCCCAGACTTAAGCCAACGGTTCCGAGCGCAGAAGCTGCTTCAAATCCCAATTCGGTAATTGAGAAACTTTCCGTCATGGTCAGGAAAAGAAGCCCCATGGCCAGCATAAAAAAATAAAAGCCGAAACTTGCATAAGCGGTTTGAATTCTGCCGATGGGAATAATAACATTATACCAGGTGATATTCTTGCGGTTTTTAATGGTACTTGCAATGGTAGCTAAAATAGCTGAGAAGGTTGTGGTTTTCAGACCTCCGCCGGTGCCGGAGGGAGATGCTCCGATTATCATCAGAATTGTTAAAACAACAATGGACGGCAGGGAAAGCGCAGAAATTGTAAAAGTATTGAATCCTACGGTAGTTATTGCCGACATGGATTGAAAAATGCTGATCAGCAGGCTGGTATCCTTACCGGTATTGAAAATATTGGTTAAAAACAGCAGGAAGGCGCCGAGAGCAAACAATGTAAAGGTAGTATCAAGAATTATTTTGGAAGTAAAAGTAATATTTTTTTCTTTATGGGTAATGAGCCTCCAGAGATCAACATAAACTATAAAACCGATAGCACCGGCAAAACTGAGAAATGTAATTATAAAATTCAGCCAGTGGTTGCCCTGGAAAGACTCGAAACTGTTATTAAACAGACTGAAACCTGCTGTACAGAAAGCGGAAATACTGTGAAAAACCGCATTCCACAAAGGCTCAGGCGTACCGGAATAAGTAAAAACACCCAGCAGCAGGGCTGCTCCGGCAAGCTCGGTTGCGAGAGTAAAAATTATTACACTGATAATAAATTTTTCAAGCTTGAAATTTTTCGGCATACTGAGTACAACCGATGAAATTCCGCGCTGTAATTCATCAAGTTTTTTCCGGCTGATTAAAATAAGAAATGACCCCAGGGTCATATAACCAATGCCTCCCAGCTGAATAAGCGATAAAATTATCAGCTGTCCGAAAAAATTATAGGAATCGGAAATACTTACAGTACTAAGCCCGGTGGTAGAAACAGCCGATACACTGACAAAAAGATTATCAAGAAAATGGACTGGAGTTTTTTGCGCTATCGGTAAAGACAATAAAACGCTTCCGAGCAGCATATGTGATAAATAGCCCAGGGCAACCAGCCGTACCGGATTTGCCGTTATCAGGTTTTTTTTTAAAATTTCATAAGGCTTCATTTATGGTATAACAGATTCAGGCCGGGAAAGAATCTCTGCCGGCAGAATTCGCAAGAAAGATAACAGGATTCAGGCTGCAGGCTGTGCCGATACCTACCGGGGAATCAATATCTTTTTTAATATAAAAAGACGAAGTTATATCCCATACCGGAAGATTGGTTAAAAATTCAGTAAAATCATCAATTGTAAATTTGGTATTGCTTCCTGTTACGATGAATTGATTTATAACCAGAATATTGTCTATAACAGATGCCGGATGTAAAAGTTCTCTGATCGTACGGGATTCTGCGATATATATAAAATTACTGGCAGTAATAACCGGCGGGTTATATTTTATCAGAAAATTATACATTTTATAAATTCGAGTTTTAATGCTGCCGTTATTTATTTTTTTCTGCATAATGACTGCATACTATAACCGTTATTTCCGGGTTTGTCGATTAAAATTTTGTATAAAACAGGCAAAATTACATTAAAATTTTATTAAAATGCGGTATTTTTTCACACGGATCTCGTCTGAATCGCCAAAAAAATAAAAAAGGTGAACAAAAAGGTTACATAGAGAATCTTTGATGGAATTCTCTATGCTGTAAAACAGTTTTCAGCTTTGAAAAAATTATCATTTAACGGGCTGATTGATCCCGGCTATTCCGCCATTCCGTAGTGCACATCCAGGTTAAAAGTTTCTTCTGTAATAATATTTTTTCCGGATGCTCCGGATTATCGGTCAGGAGATTCACTTTTTCCCGGGGATCTTCCTGCAGATTGTATAATTCTTCCCTGCCGGAGTGAATATGGAGGATATATTTAAAATCGCGCGTACGTATACATTTTGACATCTCCAGCCGGTCATTGCCGATATATTCGGAAAATATCGCTTCTTTATCTATACCCGTACCTTTAATATATGGTCTGAGCGATGATGCGCACATAGTGCCGGGAATATCCAGCCCGGCATAATCAAGTATGGTCGGAGCAATGGAAAAATTTTCCACTAATCCGTCAAATACCGGAGTATTGATCAGATCGCCTTTGGGCGGTTTGATGATCAGGGGTACGTGCAGTATACTGTCATAAAACAGCGCCTTGCCGGTACGTCCCCGTTCGCAGAGAAATTCTCCATGATCCGAACTCAGGATGAGAATTGTATCGTTATATAAATCCCGGCTTTTTAGAATAGAGACAAGCCTGCCGATTTGATCATCAATGCAGGTGATCATGCCATAATAATAAGCCCGTATTTTCCGTACTGTTTTTTCGTCCCACAAATTTTTCCAGGACGGCCAGCCGGGTATTTCTTCAGGCAAAGATACATCCGCAGGATTGTACATTGTATTATAGGGAACAGGCGGATCCCAGGGGTCATGAGGTCCGCAAAAACCGCACCACAGAAAAAACGGCTGTTGACCGGTATTGCCGGTTATAAATCCCAGGGCTTCTTCGCCAATCCAGTTTTCCACGTACTCTTCAGCGCTTACGGTATTTTCAAAAATATGAGCGCTTTTATAATCCGGCTGTTTTCTGCGCGCCTCATAGATTTCTTCATAAGCGCCAGGCCGCTTTTTTTCCAGCCAGGCTGCATATTCCGGCCCAAGCGGAGCGGGGCCTATTTCCTGCCCGGATGAATAAACCCAGCGGCTTCCCTTGCCTCCGGTCAGTTTCATCCGGTGAAATCCTTTTTCCGGGTACATATGAATTTTCCCGGCCGCACCGGTGCAATAACCGGCATCCTGCAGATATTCCATGAAAGTTTTTTCCCAGTGCGGCAGGCCCGGAGTGTTGTCAATAATCGATTCCATATAGGTAACACCATGCTGATGAGTATAACGTCCGGTTTGAATACAGGCGCGCGATGGTACGCATACGGTATTCTGAACATATGCCTGCCTGAAGTTTACTCCGTCCCTGGCCAGAGAATCAATGTTCGGGGTACGAAGTATTGAATTGCCGTTTACTCCCAGTGAATCATAGCGATGCTGATCCGTAGTAATGAGAATGATATTGGGTTTTTTAATCTTCATTGGTTATTTTCCTTTATTTGCCGCGCGTAACACCCTGCCGACGTTTTTCGTCGGGCAGCGCGAAGCGCTGATGCTTTTGGCACAGGGTGTTTTATTAATATCAGGTAATCCGCTGAATTTATGGAGAATAAAAACCTGGTTTAAGGCAGGCGAAAATTGTCTGATTGCATCGCTGACAGCCGTGCCGATGGCCTGATAATCCTGCAGCACGGACGGGATGCTTATTCCGAAATGATCCTGGGCGTAAAAGTTATCATAATCAGCCAGATAAAAATTTTCCCACAAAGTTAACTTTCGCTGACGGGACATAAAAATTGCCGGACCGGTAAAAATACTGGATGAAGAAATCATGATAACAGGAGACAAGGCGCTTAATTCCATGTTCATTAACTGCCGCAGACGGTTATCCCAGCCGGCTTCCATCCGGACAGCGGTATAAAAGACGTCATTCTCCCGGCAGGCCTCGATAAATCCTTCGCGGCGCTGGGTCTCTAAAAATCCATTGCCGCCGGTATCAAGGTAAAAAAGTTGTTTTTTCCTGCCGGAAGTGAGGCGCAGAAAATATGATGTTATATCCCGGGTTGCTTTTTTATAATTGGTGGAGATATAACTGAAATCAGCAGCGTATCTGTTGATTAGAATAACCTTGCGTGAAAAATCCGCCAGCAGCCGCAGGAGGAGATCGTCGGGATATAAGGCAGCGATTAAATCAAATTTGTTTAGCAGCGTATTTTTTTGCAGTACTTGCCGGCTATCAACCAATTCGTAAGTAAAATCTCCCGACTGCCGCATAAAAGTAAACAGTATTCCCTGCAGAACCTTACCCAGAGAAAAAAAATCATTATCAATTTTAACCAGGAGAGCAATTTTTAATTGTATTTTTTTATCTATAATATAAGTACCGGTTCGGCGTGAAGAAGATATTAGTCCGGTTTTGGAAAGTTCACGCATGGTTTTTTCGAGAGTGGAATGGGTGATTCCAAGCTGGGACACCATTTGCTCGCGGGACGGCAGTTTTGTCCCGGGTTTTAATTTACCGGCGAGAATATCGCCAAGGATTTTATTTTTTATTTTTATATATTTCGGTTCGTTCATAAAGAAACCAAATTTTTTCCTTATACACCGGGTATTTAATTTTCACACATCACCATATATACCGGTATAAATTATAATATTTAATATACCGGTATATATATTATAATCAATATTTATATTTTGTCAAGATGTCAAAGGAATTAAAATTGATAATGCTGCGCTAAGTATAAATTATACAGAACTTAATTATCTCGTTTTACTTGAAAATGGCTATTCTTCATTGATTTTTAAAATTAATTTTTAACAACGGGTAGTTTATTTTATAACACATAACACGGTTATATTATCTTTTGCGCCCCCGCCAAGGGCTTTTTCAATACAGGCTTGCGTAAAATCCCGGGGTGCGGGAAAAATTTTATTTAATTTTAATATGGCCCGGCTGGACAGCGTTCCGGTAAGTCCGTCAGTGCAGAGCAGCAGGCAGTCGCCTGAAGAAAACCCGCAAGGCGATTTTTTCCCGATTTCAGGATCGGTATTTTCTTCAACCCCCAAAACGCGGCTTATAATATGACGGGAAGGAAGATCTTTTCTGATTCCCATACTATACATTTCATTATACAGGGTATGATCTCTGGTAAGGGCATGTATTTTACCGCTGCTGATCAGATAAATACGCGAATCCCCGGCATGCGCATAAAAAAATTGATTTTTAAAAACCAGGGTAATTACGCAGGTAGCTCCCATTCCGTTATAATCAGGGTTATCCCGGGCCATATCAAGAATTTTATTTCCGGCCAGGCGTCCGGCTTCCTGAATAATACTGTTGATGTCTTCATTATATAATGCCGAATTTTTTATTAAAAGTTTTTTTTTAATGAAAGAGATGATTTTTTTTACAGCAGTACGGCTGGCAACTTCACCGGCATTTGCGCCCCCCATGCCGTCACAGACCACAGCAAGTAGAGCCCGGTTTTTTCTGCTGTTTACGGAATGGATTATTTCATGCGCTTCATAGTAATCTTCATTATGCCGGCGTTTCCCCCTGTCGCTTTTTCCAAAATACCGGAACTTCGGGGAAACCGTCATTTTTTGAGCTGCCCCTGATCAAAAACCAGTGTGGTGCCTTCAATATTTATTACATCGCCGTTTTCGAGTACCCGGGTTTTTACCGGTCTGTTATTTACCGTAATATCCCCGCTGCCGGCAACAGTATAAGCGGATTTTTTTTCATCCCAGGCAATTAGCGCATGTTCTTCTTTTATTTTCGGAGAACCGGCAATGGTAAGAGCGGCCGTGGCGCTGCTGCCGATTACCGTAACCTGCTCAGGGGAAACAACTATGGTTTGAGCTGAAACTTTACCGGCAGGCGAGAGTACCTGCAGCAAGGGAAGTATGTTTTTATTTTCAAATTTGATTTTAAGCAGAACAATCAGCAGGAAAATACCGGCCAGGGCAGACAGCAGATAAACAGCCGGCGGCAGGGCTTCGGGACGCGAAAAAACCGTTCCGGAAAAATAACGGTAGATTTCCGATCTGGAATTATCCGGCATAAAAACCGCCTGCACATGGTTTTTATCCCAGGCGCCGGCGCCTGCCCGGCAGCGCAGCAGATACTCAGCTGCGATCTGTTCCATTATTTTTTTATAAACACTTTTAAGCTCTTCTTCATGCGCGGCATCAAAAACCATGCCGCCTGATTTAACGGCAATAGCCGATAGCGATTGATCTTTTTTTGACCCGCTGCCGAAATGCACGGCATAAACGCTTATACCGGCTTTCTGCACAGCCATCAGGGCATCAGCGGGTAAAAATATTTTATCGCCGAATTCCGGATGGGATTTCCCGGTTTTTCTTTTAAAAGTGAAATTTTCACCGTCCGAGAGTACAATCAGCGCCTTGCGGCCGGCAGGCGGCAGATGTTCGGTTGTCTGCACAATACTGTAATAAAGTTCGGTAGCTCTTTCTTCTTCCAGGGGTTTCTGAATATTGTTTAAAGCAGGTTCAAATCCTGAATAATTTTTTTCCGGCCTGGTTAATACCCGGAAAAATGAATTAAAAACCGCAAGTCCCAGCCGGTCTTTATTATTCAGCCTGATATTGTCAAAAAGATATTTTACCGCTAAGCGGGCCTGTTCGATTTTTATTACATTGGTTCCGGACATGGTTTTAAGAGGTTCATACATACTACCGGAATTATCTAACAGAAGCATGATGAAAATATTCTGCTCGCTGTTTATTCCGCGCCTGAAACCGGTTTTCTTCATTGACCGCGGCGCGGTAAATTCCTGATCATAGTCTTCTTCCAGGCGGAACATGTCGTGCGTGCAGTCTTTCACCGGATTCCCCAGCGCATCGGTAATGCTCAAATAGCAATCCACCGATTGAAATAAAAAAAGACGTCCCGGATCAATCTGGGAAATACGTATATTGGTACCGGGGTATATAAAACAAAATACGGAAAAAAGTATAAACGGCAGCGTTAAAAATTTTTTCATTATTTCCTCCGGATTATTTCCAAGTGTACATAAATTTATCTTCACCCACTTTCACCACATCTCCCATGCGCAGTTTCTGCTCCTGGACATTTTCTTCATTTACGGTCAAATTGCCGGCAGCCATGGTTTTAATTACCGGCTCGCCCCTGACAACTTTTATTTCCGTATATTTTCCGCTGCCCCCGGGAATGTCGGCTCCGGGCGAGGTGCTTATTACCGTATGGCCGCGCGTTAAAAGATATTCCCTTCCCCGGTTTTTTCCGGAAAGCGCTACCAGCACCCCGAATGAAAACGCCTTTTCCGCCAGGCTGTAAAAAAAACCCAGACAGGCGCCGAAAAGCATAAAACCCGAAAGCCGCGCCGGCCCGGCCGGAAAAATTATTTGCGCATATTCGCAGAGCAGCCCCCCGCTGAATCCTCCAAGTAAACCGCCGATTAACCCGATGCGCAGTTTATTAAGCGAACGGCCCTGTATTCCTCCGGAACCGGCGATAAAAATACCGGTAATACCCCAGCCCAGGGCGTGGGTCAGCGGAAGTCCGAAATTTTTAAAGGAAGCCATACCTGAAAAAAAAGCACCCAGCGGAAAGAGCAGGGCCTGGGCAGCAAGCAATCCGGCTGCTCCGCCTGCTGCACCGGACAACAGGCCGGTAAAAAAGCCGCTTTTGATTTTTTGCGGCATGGAAAGAATTACTCCATCGGCCATGGCAAAAACCGCTCCCATAACCATACCGAATAATATTCCGCTGGTAAGCGTGAAAAGCAGATAGGACGAAAAGCGCGGCTGCAGGATTATTACGCTTTCCATGGGAATCCAGGCAAGCAGAGCTCCCGCCAGGCCGATTAATACCAGGTAAATTTTTCTGACCAGAATATTCATTTTTCCTCCCTGTAAAATTTATTTGTAAGAGACAACGCCAGCTTATAATGCTGTTTTCTGTTCGCAAGACGGACGCGAAACGCGCCGAGGCTTCCAGAAAACAGCATTATAAGCTGGCGTTGTCAGACAAAAAATATTCCCATTGCCCTCTAAGAGGGCGGTGGGGTATTGGTCCTGCCTCAATATGTCCTTTCGGACCAACGTGAAACATTTTCATCGTTTCGGGTGCCCACCGTGGCATGACGACTCCCTGGAAAATTTATTTATTAAGAGACAAGACCAGCATATAATACTGTTTTCTGTCCGCAAGGCGGTCGCGAAACGCGCCGAGGCTTCCAGAAAACAGTATTATATACTGGCGTAGTCAGACAAAAAATATTCCCATCGCCCTCGGTGAGGGCACTGGTTAGTTGTCTTTCTGCAATGTGTATCATTTTCATGGTTTCGGGTGTCCCTCCGGATATGACGAATCCTGCTGAACTCTGAAAGATATTTCTTTTTCGGTATTTATTATCAGGCGGCAGGTTTTACCCTGGCTGATTTTTATTTCTATATAATTTTCGGTCCACCCGGAAGCAGCCGACAAATTATAGGTTCCGGGCGGAAGTAAAATTTTTACGCCTTTTTTTTCAGCAGGCGGAATTTTTAAATATTCGCGTTTTCTTCCGCCGGAAATATATCCGGCTGCATTATTTATTTTAATCCGGCAGTTTTCAGGGGCGGACTGATATAGCAGTGTTCCGGGCAGGGGCGCACACTCGGCTTCCAGTTTTAATACGGTCTGATGTCTGTCGGTTTTTAACCAGACTTCCTGCTCGTAGAAACCGTCGTATACAAAACGAAAACCGTAGGTTTCTCCGGTGATTAAAAAGGAACGTATGTTTTTATCGGAAAGCGCCTGGTCAAGCCCGATCCAGCTGCCTGAAGGTTTTAAACTCTGCCGGTCGACATAACGGATTTGTATGCCGCTGCGGGGCAGGATTTCCCCGGTTTCCCTGTGCCGGGCGTTTATAGAAAGGTCCAGAGGCAGGGGAGGCGAGCCTTTGTATTCCAGCAGGATCAATTTTCCGTCTTTTTGCCCGGGTGTTTCTTTTTGCGCTGAGGCCGGAAGCAGAAAAAATTTTTCATGGTATTTTTCATTTTCTATGAATATATTTACGGCATAATTGGAACAGGGCAGCCGTATTTTCGGACTTTCAAGCATTATGCTTTCAGTTCCGGACAGGGACTTGTTAATCCTGAAAACCGGATTGAAGTTGGATACGCGTACCGGCCGGTATTGATCATACAGATTGGCGCTGATAAATATTTCTTCCGGCGCTTTGGCTGTAGAATGATAAAGCACCCTGATGCGCAGACTGCCGTATTTGTGAGCTAAAAAAAAATCATGGTAGAAACCGGAAAGATACATCCAGATAAAAGCCCCGGCGCATACGGATATACAGGCGATAAGCAGCGTAATATTTTTAATCAGCCGGCTCCAGGGTTTGTCTGCAAGTTCGGAAACCGGTTTTCCATCCAGGTAATTTTTTATGGCATTCTGCAGAGCCCTGGAATTTTTAAATTTGGGAATCCCGGCGCGGCATTTTTTTGCCATAATTGTGCAGCTGAAAAAACGCCGGCCCGGCCGGCGCTGCATGGCTTTTTTAATGATTGCCCTGACCGGCCGGCTTATTCCGGGATTAATTTTTTCCGGAGCGGTATATCGGCCTTTTTGTATCAGTACCAGGGCTTCGGCGGAAAAATTCCCGGGAAAAGGCCTTGAGCCTGAAGTCATTTCATAAAGCATTACACCCAGAGAATAAATATCGGATCGGTAATCAACGCTTTTACTGCTGGCTATCTGTTCCGGAGACATATAGGCCGGAGTGCCGAGCGTCATGCCTTCATGCGTAAGATTATCTTCATCTTCGATATCGCGGGCTATGCCGAAATCGGTAAGTTTAACTTCGCCGTTTTTTGAGATCATGATATTGGCAGGCTTAATATCGCGGTGCACAATACCGCGTTCATGCGCGTACTGCAGGGCTTTTGCCACTTCGGAAATTATCAGCAGGGCCGGAACGTTTT
>Ga0209416_1002113_pt1 | contig 11668 bp, 20 predicted proteins | sample RifGroF1_FD_184001 | JGI IMG/M metagenome (GOLD analysis project Ga0209416, IMG submission 184001) | Groundwater microbial communities from Rifle, Colorado, USA - Groundwater F1 (SPAdes) (version 2) | ecosystem: Environmental > Aquatic > Deep subsurface > Groundwater | place: Rifle, Colorado...
GTCTATAGCAAGCTTCTAAATGGGTTTTGGGGGGATTAGTGAGATAATTAATCCTTGTTTCAAACCCATACATCTGCACATATCGGCGCTTTTGTTCGTCATCGTAGCGGAGGAGGAGTTTGCCTTCACGCACAAGGTCAATGATAAGATCCTCGCCTGTAACTGGATCATAGAGACCATCCCAAAGTTGCTCCCATAATTCCCCACACACATTCCAATCCTTCGGATCAAGCCTCTCCATTCTCATTCGCATCTGAAATGGCAGGACCATCAACTCAAGCTCGTGGCCTTCGTAGGTCCAGCTATCGTAGAGGCTGAGGAGTTTGACGGCGAGAGGAACGGGTTTGTCAGGGAAGAGATTCTTCCATGTCATTTCACATGCAGCAATGCTGGTATTATATGCGGCATGAATCGGTAAATATGAATCTATTTCCGCCGTCCACTTCTCATATTCCTTGATTGCGCTTGAATGGTGGTCAAACCAAACAAGCTTATGATATTTCACTATTGAGCAGAGCCTTGCCATCTCTGAGAACGGCTGGAGACAGAAATCCACCATATAAACTTTGTCTTCTGGTGTGATTTCCTCCCAAGGAAACTCATCCCCATAATTGATCGGGTGCATGATGGCCTCAGGAAACCTGTACTTCACGATAGCTCCGCTGCAATGTCCGTCAAGATCTGCACCATGGTAAAAACAATGAATTGCCATGTTTGTTCTCCTTTTCTTTTTCTTTCACATCAAATCTGTTTCAGATACTTTCAGGTCAACACCTTCTATGAGATAAACCTTATCCCTTGTTTCTCCTATTCAGTAAATTTCTGCCTTCATTATTTTAGTCCCTAGTAATGAGCTGGTATCTGCAACTTTTATTGTTGTAATAAGACCTATCCAGATAATTAACAGCACAAACGTCAGGATAAAATCTTTTTTGTTCATTTATTCCTCCCTTTGTAAACTCCCTCTTGCTACAAGTTGTGTTGAGAAAGTTTCTTTCCCTGTTAATGCATCTCTTTTATTGACTTTTATCCACAGCAATTCAGGGGAAGATATAGATTCAATCAACCCCTCTGTTACTTTCTTGTCCATCTTGTGCAGAATTCTTACTCTTTGTCCTACTCTTAATCCGCTTTCGTTTGATGAAAATGCTTCTCGCATCGTTCTTCCCTGTAGTTATAGAGTTTATGTTGATGAGTAGAGGAGCACTTTTGTTTCCTATTCGTGCTCCATCTACCCTACCGTTTCTAAACATTGTGTATATACCCATTCTTGACATTTTTATTACTTTGCTTGCTTGCACTACAGTTAACCATATTCCTTCAGGCAACTCATTCTTTGATTTTACTATCAAAGTGTCTTTGAGTGCTTCTATTCTTTTGCTGCTAGGTGATAGATAGGACATCACTTTACTCCAATTTCGATTCTTCTTTCTGCCAAGATTCTGATCTCAGGCCAAGAATACCCTTGCTCTATCAATTCAGGGTAATCTTTTAGAAAATCTAGTATAATACCTATTGTTTCTTTTTGATGTTCTTCGGGGACAGTTTTTGCAACCCAATTGATAAAATGCGTTTCTGTGTATAAATCCATCATCTTCCGAATACCTCTTTTCTAATCCATCTGACATCAGAATCAGACAGATCATCTGGATCACCTTGTTTTAATTGAAGAACTTCAACTTTATTCTTCGGCATAAAGACAGCCAGATCCCAAGCTAATCTATCAGCTTGTTCCTCTGCCCCTGCATCATACATCACAAAAGCTCTCTTTAGTTTCCAAACAAGAATTCTTATTTGGGCTTTCGTATATTCGATTCCAAATGTAGCAATTGCCCCATCACCTATTCTCCATTGATCGAGAATACCTTCAACTACAATTCCCACATCTCCACATGAATCAATTCCATAGATACACTCCTTGCTGAATAAGATTGATTTTTCATGCGAAGCTGCTTTATACCTCTCATCCAATTTCTTTGTCGCGTCTATCCCTACATACGTCATGATCTTGTGCTCCATGTAGACAGGAACGATAATCCTATATTTGTGATCCCCATATTGAGGACAAGCATAAAGATCGTATTTAGGAACAACAATGTCAGGATCATAACGTCTACTGTAAAGATAGTTCATGTGAACAGGTAAGAATACTTTACGGGCATCAGAAGGTAGAATGTGATCGCTCTCTGTTTTCCTTTGAAACTTATCTTCAGTCCTCAAGTGAATTAGAGTTCGATCTTTGTACTTCTCAAGTATAGCATTGATAGCTGACCAAGAGCACTTCTCCTTTTCTTTGATTAAATGAGTGATGTTTCCTTTCTTTCCGCATCTCCAACAGTGTATGTAATTTCTTGTGAATCTTGGATTTGATAGGTTAATTCCGAGATGGAATGCAGGGTCGTTGTCACAGAAAGGACAACAAACCCCTATCCAACCAGATCCTACATCTTGTCCCGTAGTCTGATAAGATATTCCTCTTGACGCGAGCCAAGATTGAGTATCAAAGATTTCAGATAGATCCATCAATCAATCCTTATCTATCTCGTCAACTTCCACTTCAGCAACAAAGGCTACGCTCCCTGCAGATTTTGATATAGCATCTTCTGGACTATTAAAGAGTCTCATTCTCGCACCGGTGCCTCTACACCAGATTGTTCCCTCAATATGATAGAACCCAGCAACCCATTTTTTAACTTTTCTTTTAGGCATTGGCGGATCTGTATATTCAGGTTTTGACCAAAATAGAGAAGGCATTGAACTTCCTGTAAAATATAATCCATCATTTGTAAATTGATAATAATCTCCTCTATCTGTTTGAATTCCAATAGGATAATCTTTTCTATCAATTTCCAAAATTGTTGCATTTGTTTCTCCTATTTTAACATCAGGACCAAATGCACAAAATACGCGATCACCGACTCTTGCTTTAGAAAAATTAGGCATTTTATTACTCCTTTTCTCAGTCGATTCTCATCAGACCTTCAAGCTCATTGATTTCTTTCTCAGTCAATCCTTCTTGTTGTTCTGTTTGTTCCAGGTACTTTATAATTTTGTCTTTGTACTCTTTTGATCTGTTGTCCCAATCTTGAAACAGCTTGACAATCTGCATGGGGGGCGACCAATACCCTTTCTTAGCGTACTTGCAGAACCTAAGAGTAGAAGATATAGGACAATGGATGTTTTTGATCCTTAAGACTCGTACTGCTTCATCATGAAGGTAGTCTGCATCGACAAGGGCTAGTTCCCTAGTTACTACAGCACCTCTTATAACTGTGAAATCGAAGTTGGAAAGAATATCACGAACAGATCCTTGTACCATTATAGCGCCTTCTACTATAGGCTTTATTAATTGAATAGTAGGACAAGCTATAAAAGCTCCTTCAGTCATACTGTGGTACGTTTTGCTTACCTCATTTTCATGCTTACTACTGAGGTTATAAGGTTCAGATTCAAGGATTTGAACTATTCTTTCAAATGTGTCCATATTTCTACAGTAAACGTCGATGTCAGAAGCAGGGTGAGGGTCTCTTGTTGGAGAGCACATGTAACGAACGTATCCCCCGCATATTGTTCCCCCTACAGGGGTCACAATATTGTACAAAGTTTGAATCTCTGTAAATCCTCTGAGAATAGGAACAAGCTCGAAACCATTCTTGCTTTCGTACCACTCAGGGTATTTTATTTGGAATTCGTCAAGAATAGCTTTGATTGCTTTAGGTTCTCTCCATCCTCTTTTGTCTATTAGTTCCTCTAAAATTGCTGTTTGTTCTGAGGTTAAGTGGAACTCTACACCTCTGAACTTAACTTTTCTCTCTTTAGAGGGCTCATTTTCAAATTCAAATTCATCAAAATCAAAAGGCTCATCCATTATTTATCCTTTGCTAGAAAGTCGATTATTGTTTTTGCTATTTCGGTGAGATCCTCTTTAGACATAGGGGCAAGTGAAGTGGAAATGGAATCTTTGTTTCTCTTAATGCAGAGAGTCAGGTTCTTATCTTTATTGGCAAATTTTTCTATTTTGATTTGTACTAGGAATCCTTCAGTCATTTATCTTCTCCTTTGTATAAACTCAGTCATTGTCAGAAATTCCCAGTTATTATCTCTGTAGATTTTCATCCTTTCTTCAAAGTGAGCTTCAAACCATCTGTGGATGTTGTCTTGGTACTCGACTATCAAAACTTCATTCTTGTCCTTCGTTTTTCTTGTCCCTCTCCCCACAGTCTGCAAAGTCATGATTTCCGATTTACCGCCCGAGGCGTTCAAGATACAGTCTATAGCAGGGATATCAATTGCTTCTCTCCATACTACATTAGCGATACAACATTTGATTTCCCCTGTTTTGAAAACTTTTTTGAACTCTTCTCTGGTATCATCACTCAAGTTACCATGAACGAAAGGAACATAAGTGTCTGATACTTCTCGGAACATATCTCGAATAATTTTCCCATGCTCTACCCGAGATACCATGACAAGAGTATTCAGATTGTTTTCTGTCAAGAATTTGATATCCTTGACAATTTCTTGATTTCTCAAAAAGTTCTCAACTACCCCTCTGTTGTACGCCTCAATGTAGTTTTTTACAGATCGAATGCGAACGGTTTGAGGAACTTCTCTAACGCAGATTTTGGGAGAAGCTAATATTCCTAACTCTTCTCCATCTGCTATTGAGACTTCAGCAACAACAGGACCGAACATAGCTTCAAGAGCCATCATCTTTTCGTCTGTATCAGGTAGAGTAGCTGTGAATGCTAAACGAATAGGAGCAGGGATTTGTTCAAGTAAGGTGAAGTATTGGGATTTTCTGGAATTACAGTGATGGCCCTCATCAAGTAAGATAACCTCTACGTTTTTGAAATGTTCGATTTCTTTTTCTAAGGATTGTCGTGTAGCAAGAACGATCCTTTCTCCTTGCCAAGTTTTAACTCCCGCCCCTAATATGCCAAACTTGAATTTGAACTCTTTCAAGTCTGAGGCAAGTTGAAGCAATAGTCCCTTTTTGTCACAAAGGAACAGAATCTTTTTATCAGGGAATGCAGACATGATTCCCATAATGACAATGCTCTTCCCGAAACCCGTAAAAGCTTTGATGATTCCTCTTTGGTTCTTTACTGCTTGATCTACCAGAGCCAATTGATCCGCTCTGAAGTTCTTGAAAACTCTACCGTCTGAGAATACAGTGATAGGTAGAAAAGGATCTTTGAAAGGGATTCTTGGTTTTGCGTTTGTTACTCTGACTTCCATTTCATTTTGAGAACAGAACTCGACAAGTCTAGGTAGTAGACCTGTGTGAAAGTACAAAGCTCTGCCTGTTTTTTTCATCATAGATTTGATGGACTTCTCTTTGCTTCTTGATCCGAATCGGTTAGGGAGCCAAACCTCTGTTTCGTAGCTCAGTCCTGATTTTATGTAAGGGGCAAGTTTAGGATCAGTAGCACACCAAATAGGGTTTACTATCGTGACAGGGATCTCAAGTACATCCTTACTTCCCTCTTCGCTTCTCTTATCTTGTCTCTCGTCCATTTCAGTTCCTTTTTTGCAAGTTCCATCAAGTTTTGTGGTTCAACCTCTTCAAAGTCTTCCGCTTTTTTTAGGCAGAAAGACATTAAGGTTTTGGCTTTCTTAGAAAGTTCAGGCTTGTTTATTTCCTCTTGTAGTATCAAGAGAGTTTCTGGATCAAGACATTCAGATTGAATATCTTCCAATCTAGGGGAGAAAGTCTCCTCTGATTTCCATAGAATCTTGTAAGCGATTTCAAGATTGGTCATTTCTCCTTCTCCTCACTATTACAGGTTCTTGATTGTTTCTTACACCTCTACGGGAAGCAACAAGATCATGGAATTGAGGACAGTTGATGCAAGTCTCTTCTTTTTGTTTGTACTTGTGGAAACAAACTTCCACTTTCATTCTGTACCCTGTGTTGTCGCAGAAAAAGTAGTTATGAATAGCAAAGTGTTTACAGGTTTCTTCATTTTCTGTGATAGGCTGTTCTTTGAAAGGACATAGCCGTAGGTGTGCATCGAATTCGTCTGTTCTTCGGTATCTCTTGGGTGTAGTCTCCCAATGCTCGCAATATCTGCATATTTTTGCCATTTATTCCTCCTATTTTTCGGTTAGAATGTTAAGTATTTCTTCAGGTTCTATGTATTCTCTGATAGAATCACTTTCGGAGTATGCTGTAATAAGGGAATAACCAGAATCATTTTCAAGACAATTGCCATGCTGTTCTTGATATTCACAGCCTTCGCAAAAATTGGGATCGTCGTAGAATAAGACGCAGAATGGACATAACGCAGAATCTTTGTAATATTTGTTATTGATGTTGTCTATCATAACGGAAATTGCTTCCTCAGCTTTTCCGTCAGTCAAAGAGCGCAGAGCTTTTGCGTCTTCTTCATTGAAGAAAATCTTTTGGAATTCTTCAGGCAAACAAGATTGTTTGTATTCCATGACTTTTATAAGTCGCTCTTGGTTTGTCATTTCTTTTTTTTCCTTTCTTTTGTTGGGAAGCGTCGAATGCTTTTTTGAATCTTTTGCCAGGAGTGGTATCATAAAGGACATAGTAAGAACAAACACCTGAGGCTTCGATATACCCTCTGTCTCCGGGGTATAGTCTACTCTTGCATTTAGGACAGAACATTGAATGCTCGATCATCATTTTCTCATCCCCTTTCAGGGATATTTTTTATTTCAGGTTGCGTCGTTTTTTCATTTCTTTGTAATCAACAATGTCGCCTGATGGTATCATTTTGAACATTCCATCTTCCAAGGGATCGCAACCGTAATCTTCTCCCGGTATTCTTACTATGGGTTTAGCAATGTAAGTCTCGGGATCTTTCCCCATAGAAAAAGCCATGAGTCTTGTCTGGCCATCACCTGTAGTATGATCAAAAGGATATAAGTGCTTGGGTTTTTTATTCTTGCTCATTTTAATTCTCCCTTCTAGTTTCATGCTATTAACTGTAATCTATAATAGCATGAAACTAGATTACAAGATAGATTTTTATTACTTTCCAAACACCGAGTCTTGACATTCTTGGCACATTCGGGATATAGCAAATTCCTTTCTACTGAGATCATCTCGGAAATCTTCAGGGGATATTTTTCTGCTCCCACAAGTAACACAAACCAAGTCTGTCCGAGATCTGCCAAAAACATTGATTGCAATATTGTTCAGAAAAGTTTCTATGTAAGGACTTTTTTCTGACTTGGGAATTTCTTTCTCGCTCATGTCTCAATCTTGCTTTCTTCTCATCTCTGAGATAGCTAGGAAAATTAAATCCTTGCCCCTTCCTTCGATTTTCTCTAAGAGAATGAACTTTGACTCATCTCTCTTTTTGAGAGAAAGGATACATCTAAGTTTTTCTCTTGTATCCTCTTCATTGTACTGAGAAAGAAGTTGATGTCCTTCCACACAGCATCAATTTTCTTGTATCTCTTACCAAAAACAGTCTTTGCCGCTCCTTTTTCTGAGATAATTTCTGAGATCCTGTAGTGACCTTTTCCGTTTCCGTCAAGAAACCAAGCTCCTACGTTATACGCCCAGATCCCTTCTTCTTTCTCAATGTAAACGTCTGTTTCTTTTCCAAAGAGTTCCGCAAACTCCTTGAATTTATTTTCCATCCTTTGGTTCTTTTTCCTCCTCATTTTCTCTCCTCTCTTTTTTAAGAACCCATTCCATCGCTTCTTTCAAACTATTTTTCTTTTCTACTATCATACCCTCTGAGCCACTTCTTAATGAGATGATCAAATAATTATTAGTAATCTCAAAAGGGTATTCTCTAATGTTAAATTCTCTTTTCTCTGTTTTCCACTGTTTGTGTTCTTTGTCGTAGGTATATCCCAACGTGAATTTCTCTTTCATGATTATCCTCCTAGCATGTCCAGAAAATTCAAACTTCTGTTTCTTTTGACAATGACAGGTTCCTCTTTTTTCTTTTCTTGTGATTTTGTCCATAGGTACACTTCCCAACAATCTTGCAGAGTTCCCAGAGTAATCCTGATAATTTTTGTTGTTGTTTTAGAATCATCGGGGACAGGGAGAAGTACGTCTTTGCTGGAAGGCTTGATAGTCATTCCTGTTCTAGCTTTGACGTACTTCAAAAATTCCAGATCATCCCAATCAAAATCGTATTCAGTTATTTTGACTAGAATGTCTGGTATTTGGCAAATAGTTATAGGTTGTGGTCTTTTCCATCTTGTTTGACGGAATACAGAGTGAGCCATACTACTACTCCTCTTTTTTATACAGGTATTTTACAAAGACATAGCGCCATCCATCAAAGTGCCGAAGGTAAGCAAGATCGACTTTGCCCTTCAGATTGCCCTTGTAAAATAACTCTGCTTTTTTCACAGTCATTTCCTCGGTTACTACTTTAATCTTTCCTTCCTCCATTTCAGGAGTTTTGAAACATAGCTGAACTCTCATTTTAATTCTCCTTTCTCTCTCATTGTTAATTTCCTACTTCTAGCTTATTCTAGTGCAGGAGAGAAAAGGCAGCGAAGCTGCCCTCTCTCTTACACACTAGACCCAAGCAGGATTTCTATTCTCAGTAATCATAAACAAATCCCAGAGGGTCTTGTCAACAATCTTGTTATACTCTGCCCTTGCAGGATCGACAATCTTGTCAAACTCTGCCCTTGCAGCATTGACAATCTTGTCACGCTCTGCCCTTGCAGCATTGACAACCTTGTCAAACTCTGCCCTTGCAGCATTGACAATCTTGTCAAACTCTGCCCATGCAGCATTGACAATCTTGCCAAACTCTGCCCTTGCAGCATTGACAATCTTGACACACTCTGCCCTTGCAGGATCGACAATCTTGCCAAACTCTGCCCTTGCAGGATCGACAATCTTGTCAAACTCTGCCCATGCAGCATTGACAATCTTGTCAAACTCTGCCCTTGCAGGATCGACAATCTTGTCAAACTCTGCCCTTGCAGGATCGACAATCTTGTCACGCTCTGCCCTTGCAGGATCGACAATCTTGTCACGCTCTGCCCTTGCAGCATTGACAATCTTGTTATACTCTGCCCTTGCAGCATCGACAATCTTGTCAAACTCTGCCCTTGCAGCATCGACAATCTTGTCACGCTCTGCCCTTGCAGCATCATTCAACAACCCTACAGGGCATCCCATGCCTCTAAACTTTCCCGCTTTGATCGCTTCAACGATTTCAGCGGGAAAGTTTAGAGGCGTACTGAAATCAGTACACTCTCTCTGTACCCCACCTTCAAAACCCCCATAGAACCAACGCAATGCACCATGGCCTACAAGATCATCATCGTCCCCGCAATGCTCGCGGAGTTCGATGCCTCTCTTGCTCGCCAAGTCCGCCGATGTTAGAAAATAATTCTTACCGTCTTTTTCAATCCAAGAAACAAATTCACACATTTTAATTCTCCTTTCTCTCTGGTTTGGGTTTGATACTTCGCCTCACAACACTTGAGCCTGACGAACGGTGTTTTGCTCGCAGGCTCCTTGCGCTAAGAGGCAGGATTCAATCTTGCGTTTATCAGAGACAATCGGAATCTGAAAGCATCTGTTTCTTTTCCAAAGTATGCAATAATACCTGTTTCGTCTGTAACAGCGTGCCAACTTTGTATTGCAGAGTCAGACATTTCGTTTTCCCATTGGTAAGGATCTATGACCGAAATTTCTTCCAAAAGATCATTCAAGTTCATCTAATTTCTCCTTTCAATAACTCACTTTTCTGTAAAGAAGGTCATCGAACAGAACCATAATTTCCCCTGTTTCTGTGATAACCGCTCTACTGTTCACGTCACTTACAACATAAGCCCTAGACCAGCGAAGTCCTCCTTCTTTTGATCCTTCAAGTTCGTAAACATCATCCCCAGGCATCAAATTTTCCCATCGAACTTGTTCATAATGGGACATCAATTCTCCTTTTTCAGTATAGCTTCGACAGTAGTTCGATAGGAAAGTTCAGGATCGGGAGTGCAGGGGATCTGATCTTTCCCTTCTTTCCAGTGCTCGATCAAACGATCCCAAAACTCTGCCGTTGCTTCCAGATCCTCTTGACTAACATCTTCAAACGATCCGTCCTTCAACTGCACTCTTTCCACTCTATTCCTCCTTCTATTCTCCTTTAAGTTATTTGCCTACTCTATGAGCCGTTCTTGATGGATGATTTTTGCTTCTCTTGCCTTCTTGCCAAACTGTTCTACAAATGAAGACAAATCTCTAACCAGTCCTTGCAGATGTGGAATGTATTCATCAAACAACCACATCATACTTTCTTTTGCTTCTTCCAAAGATATTTCAGGGTCTGCACAAGGAACTTTCTTAAATCTGGGCGCTCTCCTTTTTATCTGAGATTCATCTTTTCCGTTATTTTCTTTTCGTATAGCAGGAGGGCGAGAAACAAAAGCTCGGTCGATGTTGTCCAGTTCAGCTCTTTCAGGACATCTGTAAATATCTTTACCATCCATAGTGATAACACCTGTTCGACTTATGTTTCTGAGATAGGCTGATACAGTGGCGTAGTTGCCCCCGCTGTATTCGTGGACTTCTTTGGTAGTGAATCGTCTTACCCCTTTAAGCTCTACAATTACTTTGAGGGAGTCAATAGTCCTGTCAAGAACGGTACCCTTTCTTATCATTTTAATTCTCCTTTCTCTCTCATTGTTAATTTCCTACTTCTAGCTTATTCTAGTGCAGGAGAGAAAAGGCAGCGAAGCTGCCCTCTCTCTTACACACTAGACCCAAGCAGGATTTCTATTCTCAATAATCATAAACAAATCCCAGAGGGTCTTGTCAACAACCTTGTCAAACTCTGCCCTTGCAGGATCGACAATCTTGTCAAACTCTGCCCTTGCAGGATCGACAACCTTGTCAAACTCTGCCCTTGCAGGATCGACAATCTTGTCAAACTCTGCCCATGCAGCATTGACAATCTTGTCACGCTCTGCCCATGCAGCATCGACAATCTTGTCACGCTCTGCCCATGCAGCATCGACAATCTTGTCATACTCTGCCCTTGCAGCATACCTAACCTTGTCATACTCTGCCCTTGCAGGATCGACAACCTTGTCAAACTCTGCCCTTGCAGGATCGACAATCTTGTCAAACTCTGCCCATGCAGCATTGACAATCTTGTCACGCTCTGCCCATGCAGCATCGACAATCTTGTCATACTCTGCCCTTGCAGCATACCTAACCTTGTCATACTCTGCCCTTGCAGCATTGACAATCTTGACACACTCTGCCCTTGCAGGATCGACAATCTTGTCAAACTCTGCCCTTGCAGCATCATTCAACAACCCTACAGGGCATCCCATGCCTCTAAACTTTCCCGCTTTGATCGCTTCAACGATTTCAGCGGGAAAGTTTAGAGGCGTACTGAAATCAGTACACTCTCTCTGTACCCCACCTTCAAAACCCCCATAGAACCAACGCAATGCACCATGGCCTACAAGATCATCATCGTCCCCGCAATGCTCGCGGAGTTCGATGCCTCTCTTGCTCGCCAAGTCCGCCGATGTTAGAAAATAATTCTTACCGTCTTTTTCAATCCAAGAAATAAATTCACACATTTTAATTCTCCTTTCTCTCTCGTTTGGGTTTGTTGGATCATACACTAGATCCGTTCTAGGGCATGAAGGAAAGCATAATTTCTTATGCTCTCCCTTATAACCTAGCTTGCCATGC
>Ga0209416_1002117_pt1 | contig 11640 bp, 10 predicted proteins | sample RifGroF1_FD_184001 | JGI IMG/M metagenome (GOLD analysis project Ga0209416, IMG submission 184001) | Groundwater microbial communities from Rifle, Colorado, USA - Groundwater F1 (SPAdes) (version 2) | ecosystem: Environmental > Aquatic > Deep subsurface > Groundwater | place: Rifle, Colorado...
TAATAACTAAAGAAATATTAACTAATAAAATCATCTGGCTATTAGGTGGTGGAATTGCTTTATTTGAAATTATTCGTTCTCAGTGGTTTGAATTAGAAAATATTTTTAAAAAATTGATAAAATAAAGGTTTTATAAAGGTTTTATACATGGATAGCGAAGAAAAAAAAATCAGTATTGATTTTGCTAAAATTCAAGAGAGAGTTATAAATTTTGATACCGGGGAAACTATTTATAAAGTAAAAATTGTTCCTTATATTCCCCTCACTACGAAAGTAGATATAATTAGAAATTATCTCGAATCGTTATATAGTCCTGAAATTAAAGACGACGCGGCAATTAGATATATGGGTACACAATATATGCTAATGCTAGAAATTATTGAAAGACTTACTAATATAAGTATTGATGGACTGAATGTCGATTTAGTCTATCAAAGCGGATTGTGGGATAAAATTATTGCGGAAATACCAGATTATCCAAAATTTAAAAAAGAAATTGATTTAGTAGTTGAGTTTTATGAATTTCAAAAAACTTTAGAGAAATCTGTTGGAAATATTGTTGATGGTTTATCTGTAAAAATATTAGACATTTTAAGTAAAATTGAAAAAATGGATATTGATAAACTAAAGGAAATCTCACAAGAATTTACATCTAGATTAGATGATCTAAATAAAACAATTCCTGGGATTGCCGAAAGTAAATCCGATGAATCGTCAAAACCGATTGCTCCTATTGCTCCCGTTATTCCTATTGTTAAGAGAGGGCGAAAAAAGAAAGTAAGCTGATTGTATGGATTTTTTATGAAGAATAATTCTCGCAAGAATAAAAATAATAGATATAAAATTTGCCCTGAATGTGGGGAAAAATCATTTAAACTTATTGTTTGTAAAAAGGAAGTAAATGGAGTTGCGCATTTTAATAAATATTATGAGTGCATTTGTTGTGACTATAGAAGAGAATATAAACAAAAAAGAGAACATAAAAGATTAGAATATTCGGATGAGTAGATAACTTCGTAAGATTATAGGTGGAAAATGCCAAATTTTTATAATGACGATCAACTTACTAAAGGCATTGTTGGGTTAATGCAAGGAGTCATCGATGAGGTGAGTGAGGAATTAAAAAAACTTCTAGATGACGATGGAGGATTAATCGATACAATTATTTATCAAGCCAATACCCCCAAATGGTATGGTCGGCAAGGCAAAAGTGGTGGTCTTATGGGAATGTGGGATAAACAGCCTACAAAAACCAAAGGAAACAGTGTCCAATCCGAAATCTATGCTGATGATGGATTACTGGTAAACGATCCTGATGCATTTATTCATGGTTCAAATTATTGGGCTGGTGGAAATGATATTACGGGCATGTTGATTGACTTAGTGGTAGGTGGAGGATCAGGCCCCTTATTTGGAGATGGATTTTGGACAGGCCCGCGAGATTTCTGGACTCCATTTCTCGAAATGCTTGACGATGGAACTGTCAGTGGCTTAGTTGAGGCCGCATTTAGGGCAAGAGGTATTAATTTTATAAAAGGATAATGTATAAGGAGAAATAATGACATTAGAACAATTTTTCACTTGGCTTTTCGCTTCAGGTGGTAGTGCAATGGCTGCAAGTTTTATTTTAGAGAGAATTAAGAAATTTGAAGAACTTACTCCTGAATGGAAATAATGGGTATTTTTTATTACGTGCGCGGTTATTGCTCTAGCTGGCTATTCAATTACTACTTATGTTCCTCATGAGGTTTTAGATCAGATTGCTCCTTTCTTTAGTATTGTTTCTGTAATTTTTACTACAGTATTTCTTGGTAAAAAAGCGCATCAATTTGATAAAACTCGCTTTCCAAAATAAAATTTTTATTACTTTATTTTATAAAAAGAGTATGCCCCGCGCATACTCTTTTTTTTAATTTTTACATGTATAAAGGATAATATTATAATGTGTATGTATATTTATGCCGTTGATTCTTCTTTGGCAAATACGGGGGTTTGTATTTTTAATCAATCTGGAAAACCAGAGCATTTTTTCAATATTCCTACGAACGCTAAACATAACCACGCTCAGAGATTGAAAATAATTGCTGATTTTTTACTGGAAAGCAGGGAAAAATATCCGACAAATATGGTTGTCTTTGAACAAGGTTTTTCCAGATATTCTATTAGTACTCAGGCTTTATTCAAGGTTATTGGAGTAATTTCATATATTTTTAGCGATTGCGAACAATTGTTTTATGCTCCATCAAGTGTAAAAAAAGCGGTTACTGGTAATGGAAGATCAGATAAGAAAGATGTTCAGAGGGAAATAGTAAAGAGATGGCCTAATCTGAAATTTGATAATGATGATCAATCGGATGCTTGTGCCGTTGGATTATGTTTTTTTATGGATAAAGGAATAATTAAAAAATGAGAAAAAAACAAGTATATAATCGAATTTATACAAAGGAAGAATATGATCTTGTTAATGAGATAAACATTGAAATAATTGATGATTTTCTTCAAGAGTATCGTCAAAGAAAAATAAAGAAAACAACTTTGGAACAGTATGCAAATGACTTAAGAATTGTCGCTCTTTTTGTAAAAAGGTATTGTGAAAATCAATCATTTCTGGATTTATCTAAGAGAGATTTTCGTAAATTAAGTATCTGGATGAGTGATGATTGTAAAATGTCGAATGCCAGAACCAATAGAATTATGAGTGCTTGTCGATCTATGCTTACTTATATCGAAGATAACGACGAATATAATTATCTCACAAACGTAGCTAAGAAAGTAAAGGGATTGCCAAAGGAAAAAGTAAGAGTAGATGAAGATGCTTTTTTTATGTCTTTTGAACAAATCATGAAAATTCGTCAAAAATTATTAGAAATGGGTGAAATACAACTTGCGTTGTTACATATGATGTTATTTGATAGTGGGGCTAGGCGAAATGAAATAGCTCAAATAAAAAAACATAATCTTTTGAATAACAATAAAACTAATCCCGTTGTGGGAAAAAGAGGTAAAGTATTTCCATTAGTTTATTTTGATGATACAAGAGAATTGATTAAGTTGTGGTTAGAAGAAAGAGGAAATGACGATATTGATTCCTTGTGGGTGGTTGGAAAAGGAGATGGTAAGAAAGAAGCATCTTATGAGATTCTTTATGAGTGGGTGATGAAAATTCGTAAATTACTTACTGAGATGGAAAATAAAGAAATAAACATTTTCCCCCACTCTTATCGTCATAGTAAAACAGAATGTATGTTACAAGGCACAGATGCTAGGATTGTAGATAAAACCACTGGATTACCAAAAAAATTTACTTTGGAGCAAGTTCAAACTTTCTTGCATCATACAGACCCCAAAACGACACTCGATTATTCGAAAGATCATACTGAAGATATGATTAATAATATGTTTGACTTTTGATTTTTAAATGGCAATATGCATTTATATATTGTTTATGAAAGGAGGTTAGTCAATGGGAGTTGATAAGTATAAGGTTATAGTAGAAGCAATCATTGATCAGGCTCAACTACAACAAGCATTGGGGGGTGTTCAGGCAACTTTAAATAGCTTTGCTGTAAATAAAAAGATAAAGATTTTTGATGAAAATTCGGGCCACAAAGCACTTCAAGATATAAAGGCCGCAATTACATCATTATACCCTCAGTTAAAACAAATCGAAAAAGTAAAAATATTTGCCGATGATAACGAACAGGCTATTTCTGCGGTAGTTCAATTTACGGATAAATTAGGTTTAGCTCAACAAGCAGTATTGAAAATTAAGGAAGGTAGTGATGAATGGGCCATTGCTCAACGTTCCGTAACTCAAAATCTTGAAAAATCAAGAAAAGAAGCAGAGCGATATGCTAAAGAGCAAGAAGCGAACTGGCGTAAAATTTATTCTGAAGATCAATCATATAACCAAAAAAAAGAACGAATGTTGGCCCAAGCCCATGCTGAAAATGAACGTAGAGATAAGGCGAGGTTAATTAATATTCAAAAACAAGAAGCGGCATTGGCAAGTTTAGAGATTAAGAATAAAGATGCGTTTGCTAAAGGTAACGTGCAAGGTGCTTTAGCTAGTTATAATGCAATATTTACTCAATTTAAAAACGGTAAGAAAAGCATTGACGATGTTAGAGATTCATTTAGTAAGTTGAAAAATGAAGTGTCTAGGGCTAATGAAGCAATGCGTAGTGCTAGTAAAAATGGTCTTAGTTTTAGTTCGATGCTTGATGTTGCGGTTAAGAAGATTGCAGTATGGGGCTTAGGCACAGCGGCTATCTATGGTAGTTTACGAAAGATGCAAGATGGTATTCAGTACATTCGAGATTTGAATAAAGAATTAACGAATGTTCAAATTGTTACAGGTGCGAGTAAACAGGAAGTTGCGGCTTTAGCGAGTGAGTATAATAGGTTGGCGTTGGAGTTGGGGGCTACAACTACTCAAGTTGCTCAATCTTCTTTGACGTTTATTCGCCAGGGTAAAAGCGCCCAAGAATCTGGAATTTTAGTTAGAAATAGTATGATGATTTCAAAACTTGCCAATCTTGAAAGCGCACAAGCAAGTGAGTATTTAACATCTGTAATGAATGGTTATCAAATGTCCGTAGAAGAAACTACGGATGCTATTGATAAGATGGTTTCAGTCGATAACGCGGCGGCCACGTCAGTCGGAGAATTGGCCGAGGCGTTAAGTAGAACTAGTTCAGTTGCACAATCTAGCGGTGTATCCTTTGAGAATCTCGTCGCATACATAGGAACGGTTTCGAGTATAACGAGACGAAATGCAGAGAGTATTGGCGAAGCCTTTAAGAATTTTGTAATGCTAATGAATATGTGTTACAATGGATGGAGGCATTGGGGCATAATAAATAATCCCCAAATGAAAATTCTCTTTAATGATTTATAATAAATAATTATAATTATTTATTATAATGCTTGAAAACCCTTTGGCAGGGCAACAAGAACGAAGCGATTTTAAAGTTTATAATTTATATTTTATATTTTATCTTCCCGCGGAGAAATTATGGGCATTTGTGCTTTTTGTGAAATTAAATTTATCAATGTTAGTAATAAAAAATATTGTTCCGTTGAGTGTAGAAATAAAGCAAGAAATAAAAGAGATAGTAACAAATTTGAGTTGGTTTGTAAGAATTGCAATAAAGAATATTCAGGTGGCCGTTATAGTAGAAGAAGTATTAATAATTTCTGTAGTAAACATTGTCAACTTGAACATAGATATAAAGAAGAAAATTTGCAGTTATCAAATTGTAAAATTTGCAATACTGAATTTTATCAAAAACATTCTAATCATTTTACTTGTTCAGTAGAATGTAAGACTAAAATGATTAAAGTAAAAAAAGAAAATAATCCTCTTTATTATATTTGTGAAAATTGTAAAAATTCTTTTTCTACCCCGGATAAAAGAAAAGGAAATCATATTTTTTGTTCCCATAAATGCAGTACCATGTTTTTTGTTAAACTATCTAAGATAGAAGTCGAATGTCTTAATTGTGGAAAATTTTTTGAGAGGGCAGGTAATAGAAAAAGAGTAAGATTTTGTTCGATTAAATGTGGACGCGAACATAGAAGTAAAACATATTTTGGTAAAAATTCTCCAACTTATAATCATAATGTTGCTGATATTGATAGAACTGCTAAGTGTCAAAAATGTGGAAAGATTTTTGGCATCAAATTACGGAAAAGAAAACCTAAATTTTGTTCTAAAAAATGTGCAAGTCTATCATTAAATACCAGTTTAACAAAACCTCATATTAAAACCTGTGACATTCTTCATGAAATGAATTTGGAATTTGAAATAGAATATTCTATTAATGGTTTTTCATTAGATGTTTATATTAACGATAGTATCATGATTGAAGTAATGGGAAAATATTGGCATTGTGATATAAGAAATTATAATAAACCAAAAAATGAAAAGCAAATTAAAAATATAGATAAAGATAAAAGAAAAAAAGAATCGATTTTTAATAAAACAGGTGGATATATCTTATATCTTTGGGAAGATGATATAAATATACATCCTGATTTATGTAAAAAATTAATTAAAAAATATGTTAGAAATAAAGGAAAATTAAAAAATTATCATTCGATGAACTATGTATTAGATCATAATTTATTAAGATTAAATGATAACTTATTAGTTCCATTTTTCGAACAATAACTTTTTGAAATCGCGCGTCGAGAGACTAAACAAGAGAACATCATGTAAAATGATGATGTGATAGTCCGATCTACAGATATGCCAATAAAAATTAAACTGTAGAAAATAGGTCAAGTGTAAAGACACTTTAAAGAAGTACCTATTTCGCCATATTAATATAGATATGGTCAGTAATACAAATATTATTTGTATGAAAGTAACAGAAAGCAAAACCATTTTTACTCGAATGCAAAACATACGATTGGGGGATTTAGACGAAGAGGGGCAATCAATCAACAATGTAGAAGAAGCATTAAAAAGAGTTGATATCCAATTAAGAGAAAACGATACAACTTTCAGAAACATGGAAGATGTTTTGGCTGATGTGGCAGATAAGTGGAAAACATTTGACGATGTTACACGAGCCAGTATAACTCAGGCTTTGGCTGGTACGAGGCAAGCCAATATGTTGATAGCATTACTCGATAACTGGTCTATGTCACAGGGTTTACTTACAGAAGAAATGGAATCTTCCGGCCTTGCGGCTCAAAGATTTGGAACTTATTTAAATGGTCTTGAGGCATCCATGAATAGATTTACTGCAACTTGGGAAAAATTAGTTGCAGATACTTTAAGTAGTGATGCTATAAAATTCTTTTTAGATTTCGGAATAGTTTTATTGGAAACAGTTGATAAGATCGGATTGGTTCAAACAGCCATTATCGGTGCGGCCACCTATTTTGCTGGTAAATTTGCTCTTTCTATTCCTCTTGTTACTGCTCAAATTCAAAGAATGATTATGTCATTAGTTATGACGGCAACGGTTTCAGTAAAAGCGCAAGCTGCTATTACGGCATTATCTTCTGCTTTTGGAGCGTTAGTTGTTGGATTGGCAATTGCTGGTGTAGTTGCGTTATTTGATGCATTAAATGTTACAATGAATGAAACGTATGAATCATTTACTAAATTAAAAAATCAGACAGATTCTAACGTAAATGAACTACAAGCTTTAGCTAATGAATACGATACTTTAGCCAGTAAACAGGATAAAAATGCTGGAGATTTATCTAGATTATTAGATATACAGTCTATTGTAAATACTAAATATGGGGGGTTGGCCGAGGGAGTAACACTATACTCTGATGCAATTGATAGAAATAGTTTAGCTATTAAAGAAAATGTTGAATGGCTTAAGGAAAAAGCCGATTTTGAGGAAGAAGAATTTATTAGAAAGAATAAACGTTCTTATGAAGATGCAAAAGCATTTTTAGAAAAAAGTGCGAGAGATTTGGTTACTGCTGGTGGATATAATCAAGTTGAACTATATGGAACTGCCGAAGAAAGATTGAGTCAATTAGGACAATATTTGGAAACTCATAAGGATGTTACAGGTCTAATTGAAAAAGAATATGAACTTTTAAATGGGGAAATTTCTGCCGCACAATCTCTTATTGTTGAGTATGAACACTATAAAAACCTATTAGCTGATATTTCTATTGGCTGGCAAGATGTTGGCACAAGCAGACGAAACGCAATGGGGGCAGATGATTGGAGTGATGTTGGTGGAAATGTCAATCTTCCAAAACCATTAACTATTGCTCCTCAAATTGCAGGTGGGTTTGGTGATTTATCTACGATAATTACAGACTTAAACACTGAGCTAGGCATTTATTTAGATTTATTAGCTAAATCCCAAAGTGGACAAGAATTATCTGCTGATGATATAAAATCATTAGCTGCGGTCAATGCTGATTATGTAGATTTTCTGGTTGTTGAAGGGGATCAATTAGTATTAAATGAAGAAAAAGTAAGAGAGTATATTCGAGCACAAGCAGAATTAGTTGCCTTGCAAGCACAAGCAGTTTCCGATGCAAATCCTTATAATGCTGAACTATATATCAATGCCGACCTTGTAGGGGCATGGGTTAATATGATCGAGAAAGACTTAGTTCCCGCCGCTGAAGAGGCTCGTGATGAAATTGCTGGCCTTTTTAGTGATCTTTCTGCATCTTTAGATACATCCATGACCGATGCTCGTGATAGCTATATTGAAAGTCATAATGAACTTGTTGACAAATTAGCGGAATTAAGAGTACAAATTATGCAAGTTGAAGCAAAACCTTTTTCGGAAGAACAAAGGGCTGAGTTGCTTAAACTAAAAGAAGAATTTAATAATACCTCCGATGCGGTTGATGCGCTTGCGGCAGAGCATGAATTAGCAACAAAACGCATTATTTATGGAATGATGCTACAACGTGTTATGCAAATGGATTTGAGTCATCTTCCTCGCGCACAAGCAGATGCAATACGTCAAGCATCTTTTGATATGATGAACGATATTGGTAATGCGTGGGGGCTTATCGATGAAAATACGCTTGCCGTTGTTCAAGGTATGACTGAATATGTAGCGTTAGCTATGTCCGGTGCTGGCGAAGAAGCAATTGCAGTTTTGGAAAGCGTAAGAGCAGCAGCATTAGCAGCGTCAGGGGATTATTATATTCGTTATCATGTAACCGTAGATGATGAAGGTGTTGCATATGGATCAATTGGATATGATTGGTCTGATTCTGGTAAATCCACCGTACCTGAAAAACCCAAAGGTGGTGGAGGTGGGGGAGGTGGTGGAGGTACTAAGGCTGAAAAAGCAGAGCCTACCTATAGCGGTTCTCGTCTCTACCAAATGATCATTGCCCTAATTCGACAAGAGAAAGAAGCTGAAAAAGAACTCATTCGAGAAAAACAAGAAAACATTCGATTAGAGCAAGAAAATCTAAAAAAACAGCAAGAAGCATTAGATAAACAATTAGATGCCTATCAAGAAATTATCGACTCTAGAAAAGAAATTCTAAAAACGCAAGAAGAAGAATTAGACTATCAAGAAGAAATTGAAGGTAAAAATAAGTCTATTCAAAAACTTCAACATGAATTAGCAATTCTAGCGTTGGATGATTCTCTTGAATCTAAAAAAAGACAGTTAGAACTACAAGAAGAATTAGATGAAGAGTTACAAGATTTAAACGAAACTCAAAGAGAACATGCTATTGATGTTGCAGAAGAAGGTTTAGATGCTGAATATGAACTTTACAAAGAGCATATTGAAAATCAAAAACTCCTACTGCAAAATCAAATGGATTTGCTCGATATTGAGTATGATTTATTGCAAGATGCCATTGATGCAATTGATGAATTTTTGAGTAAATCGGGCTTATTAGGTCAAGCGGCATTAGAGCGAATGGCCGAAATGGGGCCTGATCTTTATGGTGAATTGATTGCTTGGAATGAAGAGTATGGTTCCGGCATTGATGAGGATGTTACAAGAGCTTGGAATGAAGCCACTATAGCATTAGAAGAGTATAACAATCTTTTAGATGTTATCCTTGGAAAGAGCGACTTTGGTAGTGGTATTCCTTATGATTCATCTGATAGTGGTGCTGAAGAAACTTTCAATAAAATTAATCAAGGAATTAATGGTTTTAGTGCAAAACCACCATCTCCCAAAGATGGTTACGCCCGTAGTGCTACGGGTGGTGGTATTAGAGCAGATGGTGGTAATGGATTTAGCGCACAACCACCACCCCCTAGGGATGGTTATGCCCGTAGCGCCACTGGTGGCGGCTTCAGAGCCGATTTCTCCCCCGAACCACCTCCCAAAGACGGCTATACTCGCAGTGCCTCTGGTGGTGGAAGAAAGGCAACTTTCGATTCTGAAATAATCGCCAATGAATTTAACATGGATGCATTTTTACGGGGAGGTAGATTATCATCAGCTTTGGATTCTTTACCCAAAAATATAATCTGCGAAAGTATAAACAAGATGGGGGATATTGTAATCGATAATCTAATTAATGTAGAAGGAAATGTAGATAAGAATTGTGTAAACGATATTAAAGCCGTAGCTAATGAGGTTATGGGAGAAATAAATAATACACTCATTAGAAGAGGCATTATTCGTGGAGCGCAATTATTTCAAACATAAATAATATAAATAACAAATAAATAAAACAGGAGAAAGATATAATAATAAACTATAATAGTTTATAAAAATCTTTCTCCTGTTTTAGAAGGAGTGTGTGGAGCATGGCATTTTATGCTAAATCTTTTAATTATGATGGAATAGATTCAGATACATATGATTTGCGAATTGCCAATATAGGGGAAACGACCAGTTCTAATCAAGGTAGCGGCGATGTGGAAATTTTAGAAACCTATATTTATAGACGAATAAAACCCTACTTTTATGGAATTACCTATACATCAAAATTGGAATTTCCAGTTACTTTCCTTTCAGAAAATGAAATTACAGCCCCAATGCTGAGTTTTATTTTGACTTTCTTTGGTAAATCATCTTATAAAAGATTGGCAATTATTCAAGATGATATGGATGATGTATACTTGATGTGTATTTTTAAATCCCCTGTTATAAAAAGAATTGGAAATGTGGCCTATGGAGTATCTGGAACTTGCGTATTGGATAGTCAATTTTCATATACATATTCTAAAACATTAACCTATGATAGTCCCTTACCTACCTCTATAACATTTCAAAACAACAGTCATGATGGCGGGTATTTATATCCTAGTGTTAATTTCACAATGAAAACAACGGGGGGCAATTTATCTATAACAAATACTAGTGATAGTGATAGAGCGTTTACTTTTACGGGATTGTCAAGCTCTGAAATAGTGACTGTAAATAATGATTTAGGAATAGTAAGTAGTTCTACGGGTTCACCAATTTTATCAAAATTTAATAAGAATTTTTTAAGACTTATTCCTGGGACTAATGTATTATCTGTAAGTGGAACCAGTGTTCAAAGTTTATCTTTAACATATCAATTCTTAAAACGCATCGGGGGATAATAATATGTTACAAAACTTTGATTATTTTGGTAGGCAAGAAAAACCATCAATGACGCTGTGTAATCCAAACTTAAATCAACTATATTCTATAAATGCGGCTTATGATGTAGCGGTAAAATTTAAATGGAATGCTCAATCAGAATTATCATTTATATTTCCAAGAGAAGTAAATAGTACAGTTCTTGCCGCTTATGATTATGTTGTTGGGAAACGAATAGTACTATTAGAAGGTCTTGGTTATTTTTTAATTCATAATGTTTCTGAAAATTTGGATGGGAGTGTTCCACTAAAAGAAGTTACTTGTTTTTCATTGCAAAGCGAATTAATTTACAAAAGAATAGGTGGTCTTTCGGGAACGTATTTATTTTACAATGCAGATGATCCAACAGATGAAACTTCCTTAATGGGTGTAGTTATGGATTTAATTCCTAACTGGAGCATTGAATCTATCGGCACAAGTTTAGCGTCGGTTTATAGAACATTTGAAATAGATGATTCCAATGTTTATAGAGTATTAGCAGAAGAAGCATCTAAAGCTTACGCTTGTGTTTTTGATTTTGATTACTTGAATAAAAGAATTTCTGCAATTTCTGCAAGCGCAACTCCTGCTGAAACAGATATATTTT
>Ga0209416_1002123_pt1 | contig 11615 bp, 16 predicted proteins | sample RifGroF1_FD_184001 | JGI IMG/M metagenome (GOLD analysis project Ga0209416, IMG submission 184001) | Groundwater microbial communities from Rifle, Colorado, USA - Groundwater F1 (SPAdes) (version 2) | ecosystem: Environmental > Aquatic > Deep subsurface > Groundwater | place: Rifle, Colorado...
AATACCAATAGGTTTTCTATTTTTATGAATAATAATACTGCCAATTTTACTGCTCGACATGGTTTGTGCTACAAATTTCACAATATCATTAGGAGAAGCCGTTATCGGATTAGAAGTATACTTTATGGGTTGGTAATACTGAATTTCTGAACTTTGATCGTTGTAAATAACGTTTTCAGAAATCAATTTACCTTTATTATTTTTATCGTATGGATTTCTAGTATTAGATGCAAAACTCTCTAATAAGAAGCTTAAAACTTCTGGATTTGCAATTACATAAGGTTTAAAAGTTTCTATAGGAATAGCATAAACAATACTTTCTTCACGAGCTTTAGCTGTCATTAAGTAATTATTCTTAGCAAAAAACGGGCGTAATCCTAAAATATCGCCTTCGTCACATTTGTCAATTAAAACATCATCGGCATCTGAAGTTACAGACAAGCCCACAGCACCAGAAGCCACAACATAAAAAAAGGAATGCGTAGCATCATTAATTTTAAATAGAGTTTGATTTTTTTCTAAGTAAATTACTTGGCATGTTTTAGCAATCTCTAGTAAGTTTAGATATGATAAACTTGAAAATGGTGGATAATGCTTTAAAAAATCGGTGATGCGTTCGGCAATAGGGTTTTTCATAAACACTCTTAATTTATGAAACGAAGATACAAAGTTTGATTGGCTTATAGAAGTAATTGTTTAAATTTTCTATTTTACATAATGTATATTATAAGTCAAATATAGATTACATCAAAATTTGTTAAAATACTACTCAAAACGTTTGTATAAAACTATGAGAAAGTTTAGTTTTGCAATCTATATTATTACGAATCATGGAAAACAGACAAGCCCTCAAATTAATAGAAAAGATTCAGAAAGAATTATTTAAAGATAATTTTGAAGTTTCTGAAATTGTAACCGATTTAAAAAAACTTAGAGAAATTACTTTAGAACTAAATAATCCAGTTGTAACTAAAGCATTACGTTTAGCCTACGAACATTTAGAAAATAACAATGGATTTTTCATTGGTATTCCAGATGATGAACCAATTGACAGTAAAGATGCTGAATTAGAAGCCAATATTTCTGAAGAAAATAATATTGAGAGTTTTAATTACTTCCTTTCGTTATTAACTGATTTAGATAAGAAAAATAATCTTTTGGATTTAAAAGAATACAACAAAGCGTTTTTATCGTTTTAATTCAAATTTTCTATTTTACATAATATAAATCGGTAAATATATTTGCCGATTTTTTTGTTTTTCTTAACGCTATTATTACAGCAAACCAACTAATTTTGTTCAAAATATAAATTCCCAATGTCTAAAGTAAAAAAATCAAGAGTAAAACTACTACATCAATACTATAAATATACTGGTTTCTATTCGTTTATTTGGCAAGGTGTCAAAGGCGCTATTTTACCAACAGCTATAATAGTAGCTATTCTTTTTTACATAAATTATAAAGTTATCAATCTTAATGAAGCTTTAGTTTACATAACACAAAATTTTAGTGATTTATTCATTTTTGGCGTTTTTCTAGCTTCTGAGAGTGTTTTAGGTCTAATACCACCAGATATTTTTATTGCTTGGACAAAAAACACTGAATCACCACTACTCTACCTATCTATTTTGGCTTTTTTATCGTATTTAGGAGGTGTAATTGCTTATTTTATGGGAATGGCTATTGTGGCAATTCCTTCTGTAAATAAGCATTTATATGGCAAAATGTCGAAACATATTATCAATATGCAAAAATGGGGTGGATTTTTAATTGCTGTTGGAGCTTTGTTACCGTTACCTTTTGCTATTGCTTGTTTGGCTGCCGGAATGATTAACTACTCAAGAAAACATTTCTTCTTGTTTGGTTTACTTCGTTTCTTTAGGTTTGCTATTTATGGATTTGTAATATATTCTGCTTTATCATGATGAAATCATTTCGATCAATTGCTCTTTTAGAGGGTATTTCTACTCTTGCGTTGTACTTTTTTGCTATGCCAATGAAATACATTGCAGGTGATCCTATTTATGTAAAAAACATAGGTATGGCTCACGGTGTTCTTTTTATGTTGTATATTGCTTTTGCAATTTTGAATAAAAATTCTCAAAAATGGACACTTAAAGAATTTGCTGTCATTTGTTTAGCATCTTTATTTCCGTTTGCAACTTTTTACATTGACAAAAAATATTTACAACCTAAAGAAGTGTAAAACTTGAAAATCTTTAACTGGGCATACGACATATTTAAAAGCCTCGACTTTAGTGACGATGTTTCTTCCTATTTAAATTTGGGAGTAAATATTATTATATTAGTTGTTGTATCCTATATTTTAGATTTTATATTTAAAAAGGTATTTATTATTATACTGGCTATTGTTGCAGCAAAAACTAAATCTTCTTTTGATGATTTTTTAGTTGCTAACAAAACCGCAAAGTATTTAGCACATTTACTGCCACTTCTTTTTATCTACAAAACAGTTCCGGTAATCCTTAAAAAATTTACTTATTGGGAAGATTTTTTTGAAAAAGGAGTAAAAATTTACATCATTATACTTTCACTTTGGATTACACGAAGTATTTTTAATGCATTAAAAGATTATTTAAAACATAAACCACGTTACAGCGACAAACCAATTGATAGTTACATTCAAGTGATTATGATTGTATTGTGGATTTTCGGAATTACTTCTTTTGTGTTGATAATGTTTGATACGACAATGAAAACATTATTGACTACTTTCGGAGCCATTTCTGCCTTAATTTTCCTTATTTTTAAAGATACAATTCTTGGTTTTGTTGCCAGTATTTCGGTTTCTGTGAATGACATGGTTCGAATTGGCGATTGGATTACAATGGATAAATTTGGTGCCGATGGTGATGTTATCGAAATTAATTTAGCAACGGTTAAAGTTCGAAATTTTGATAATACAACAACCACTATTCCAACCTACAGCTTAATATCGGATAGTTTTAAAAACTGGCGTGGTATGTTAGATTCGGATGGAAGAAGAATAAAACGCCATATTTTGATAAAAGCCAATTCGGTTCGATTCATTCAATCAGATGAATTAGAGAGCTTTAAGAAAATCCAACACTTAACAGCTTATATCGAACACCGTCAAGCAGATATTGATAAATACAATGCCAATAACGGAATCGATAAATCAGTAATTGTAAACGGAAGAAATCTAACTAATTTAGGTTTATTTAGAAAATACATCAATCAATACATTCATTCACATCCAGGAATTAATAAAGACATGCATTTAATGGTGCGTCATTTACAACCAACTGAAAAAGGCATTCCTTTAGAAATTTATTGTTTTTCAAAAGATAAAACATGGCTAAATTATGAACACATAATGGCGGATATTTTTGACCATATTATGGCTTCTGTGACTCATTTTGATTTAGAAATTTTTGAATCTATCACCAATCAGAAAAATAATAATTAGTTAATTTAGACAAACTTATCTTACATAAATTGTAAAATAATACATAAAAGACTATTTTTGCTCGCCAAATAATCATAACAATGAAGAAAATTATTTTTATAGCTACATTATTAGTAGCAATTACAGAAGTTAACGCACAAGAAACCAAAATTCAAAAAGAAACTACATCGTCTGGATTTAACAAATGGTCAATCGATGTTAATGCTGGATTTAGTAAACCAACAGCACCATTTTCAACTAACTATTATTCAAGTAATACCAATTTCATACACGGTGATTTAGGTGTTCGTTATATGATGAATAATAAATTTGGTTTAAAATTAGACTTTGGTTTAGATTCATTCAAGAACGACTCAGAAAGTTTTGAATTTGAAGGCAAATACTACAGAACAAGCATTCAAGGTGTTGTAAACTTAGGTAGAGTTTTAAATTTTGAAGATTGGACTAACACGATAAATCTTCAAGCGCATTCAGGTGTTGGATTTTCATTCATGACTAATGATAATTTTGATGGAAATGATGATATGACTAATTTTATATTAGGATTAACAGCACAATTCAAATTATCTAATAGAGTGGCTTTAAATGCTGACTTCTCTATGATAAATAATGTAAATCAACAATATACTTTTGATGGTATTGAAGAGCCAGTTGTTAAAGAAGATAGAGGTTTTAATAGTACTATTTATAACGCGAGTATTGGTTTATCTATATATTTAGGAAAACATGGAAAACATGCTGATTGGGATACTTCAAACTCTAAATTAGACGAATTAGAAAGAAGAGTTACTGAATTAGAAACAAAACTTTTAGATACTGATAAAGATGGTGTTGCAGATTATTTAGATGAAGAAAAAAATTCAGCTCAAAATGCAATTGTTGATACAAAAGGAAGAACTATTGATGGAAACAATAATGGTGTAGACGACAAGGTTGAAGCTTATGTAGATGGTAAAACTAAAGTTACTGCTACAGAAGGTCAATCTATTGAAGACATGATTAACGGTGGTTACATTACGGTTTTATTTGACTTTAATTCTTCTAAACCAACAGCTGATTCATACAGTGCAATTAATTTTGTTACACAATATTTAAAATCAAATCCAAATTCAAGTGTTGAAATTGTTGGATATGCAGATGAAATTGGAAATTCAGAATACAATAAAATACTTTCTGCTTCTAGAGCAAATTTCGTAAAAGATGTAATTACAAAAGCAGGAATAAATGCTTCAAGATTAACCGTTGCAGGTCAAGGAGAAGATACTTCGGTTGACGCTTCTTCTGCAGATGCAAGAAGATTAGTAAGAAAAGTAATTTTCAAGTTGAAGTAATTAACAACTGATTCTTAATAACTTAAAATAACCTTCAAGAAATTGGAGGTTATTTTTTTTAACTTTAATACAAACTAATTCACTTTATTATGAAAACGAAAGACGAATCGCTTTTAGAAATTAGAGGAGCAAGTATTGGCACAATAACAGATCAATCGAGTTCCGAAGAAAAGTTTCAAAATCAGACATTGCGACCTATTTTGAAATTCCAAAATGAATTGTTTATTGAAGTTTTTAGAAATTACGCTGTCAAACAAAAAGGTGTTTATTTCACACTTTCTCCAGAAAAGAAAGAAAATTACATTGAAAATGCTATCCAACGCGATATCAAGTTCCGAAATTCATTAAAAGGAATTGTTTTCGGAATGTTTACCGTTTCGGAATACAAAGAATACATTCAAAATTCATCCAACTTAAACAAACGCATGATGAATTTACTAATTGAACGTTTAAAAAGTCAAATTCAGATTATTTAATAAATCGATTCTCCATTCAAATCGGTGCTCAACACTTCGCTCATGTAATCGAAAAAAGGTCGCATGGCTTGAAAAGTTGCAAGAACTTCTTCTTGAAAATTAGGAGCCAACACTTCTTTGTCCGAAAAACTTCGGGTAAGTAAATATTGCTTTTTACGAATCAAATCAATAGCTGGATGCGTTTTATCGAAACCTTTTGGAGCTGTTTTTAACTCCTCGCCTTTCAATTCGCCAAAGAATTTTTTGAAGGTTTCATCTTCTACAATAGTCCTGATTTCTTCATCATCCATTTCAAACTCTTTACGAATGCGATTCAAATCGACAGGATTTGGTTCCCAAAAACCGCCACCTACAAAACTTCCTCCAGGTTCAATGTGTAAATAGTAACCACCACGAAGCATGGGTTTTGTTCGGGTGAACCCAACGCTGAAATGATTTTTATAAGGTGCTTTGTCTTTAGAAAATCGCACATCGCGATAAATTCTAAAAATTTGAATGCGCTCAATACTATCCATTTTTCCCAACTGCTCGCCTACCGATGTAAAAAACGATTTGGCTAACTTTTGTTCGGTTTCAAAGGCTTTTTTATTAGCCGCAAACCAATCGCGGTCGTTGTTTTCTTTAAGTTTTGTTAGAAATTCTAAGGTTGATTTTTGTAGCATATTCTTTATTTTTTCAATCGGTCTTCTATAAATTCAATTTGAGTTTTGCCATGTGGTTTTGGTTTTCCATCTTCACCTAAATTCACCATGGTGATGTTATCAATCGTAATGATTTTTTCACGTGTCATCATATTACGAACTTCACATTTCAACACTAACGACGATTTTCCAAATTGCGCCACATCCAAACCAATCTCCACGATATCGCCTTGTTTGGCGGCACTCATGAAATTAATTTCACTCATAAACTTGGTTACCACTTTAGGATTTTCCAATTGTACAATCGAATACAAAGCAGCTTCTTCGTCTATCCAGGCCAATAATTTACCTCCGAATAAAGTACCATTTGCATTCAAATCTTCGGGTTTAACCCATTTTCTTGTATGGAATCGCATCTTGAATTTTTATTTAAAGGTAAGAATTTTTGGAGAAATTTGGATATATTTGAGGAAATTAAAAATGATTTAGCCTTGAAGTTTTTTAATAGAAAAATAATATTTTCGGTTTTTATAGTAATTTCAATAATTATAGTAGTTTTTTTAAACCATAAAATAAAAACTGATATTTCTTATCATGCAGGAAAAGATGACGGTTATTTTAAAAGGTTTGAATCTATTGTTTTTTTAAATATTCTGTTTTTTCTATTTATGTCAAAAAATAAAAAAATTATTTTTACAATACTTGGATTCTTTAATGCAATAATAATTTCTTTTTTGGGATTAATCATAACTAATTATTTTCCATCTCCACTTGATGAAGGTGGATTTAGACATTTTTTAATTTTAGTATTATCTTATATTTCTTTTTTTGCGATTGAAAAACTAATTAATAATAAAATTCAAATAAAAAACAATATCAAATGAATCTAACCAGCAACTGGCAAGGCTTTTATGAATATGGTAGCGGTTACGATCTACCCTATTTTGGACAACGTGTGAATATAAAGGCTTCTATAACTGATGTAAATGGTACGTTTACAGGAGAAATTGAAGAAGATGATTCAGTATTTTCAACAAAATTAAACGCTACAATAAAGGGTTTTGTTGAGGATGGCTTTATTTCTTTTGTTAAACAATATCAAAAATATCCTATAATTTCTGATGATTATTCTTCAATTATTATATTTGAAAATAAGACTTTAGAAATTGAACATGAAGGTATTTTAGATGAAAATAATAATTCAATTTACGGAAACTGGTATATTATGACTGAAAATAATGATGAAATTGCGTCTCAAGGAATTTGGTTATTAACTAAAATATAAAAAACAAAAATGAAAACAGAAAAAGCACTATCAATAGTATTTATAATCTCACTAATTTTTAAGCTAATGCATTGGCCTGGTGCTGGTGTTTTAATGGTATTGTCTTTATTAGGTTTAGCAATATGTTATTTTCCATTTGGATTTTACTTTTTCAGTGACAAAAATTTCAAAACTCAGAATATTGGAATTTCAATAGTTTTTGGGTGGTTGCTTTCTGTTTGTATCATTGGAATTTTATTTAAGTTGATGTATTGGCCTGGCTCTAGTCCTATGTTATTAATAGGAACATTAACAGCTATACCATTAATTGGAGTTGCTGTCCTTTTATATAAAAAATCAACTGATGTCCTAAAAAACTATTACAAAAACTTATTAATTAGAACTTCAGTTTTATTTCTATTTTCATTATTATGCTTTTTATTGCCAAATAGTGTTCTAATCAATCATTATTTTGCTCACGAACCTGAATTGAAAGAGCTGTATTTAAAAGAACAAGAGAATCCTGAAAATGAAAATATTCAAAAAGAAATTCAAGCCTATAAAGCCAAACAATATGAGCAAGAGAATGGCAGACAACGTAAGTAGAAAACTACTTCTCCCTTCCCTTCAAAACTTCCACTACATCTTGCAACTGAAAACCTTTCGCTTGCAATAAAATTAAGTAGTGAAACAATAAATCAGCACTTTCAGATAAGAACAAATCGTTGTTGTTGTCTTTGGCTTCAATGACTACTTCAACGGCTTCTTCTCCTACTTTTTGTGCTATTTTGTTAATGCCTTTTGCAAATAAGGAAGCTACGTAACTCTTTTCCATATCAGCATTTTCTTTACGTTTCGCTATAGTATTTTCTAATTTTGATAAAAACCCAAATTCCTGATTGTTAGCTTCTTGCCAACATGTATCTAAACCTGTGTGACAAGTTGGGCCAGCAGGTTTTACCTTTACTAAAAGGGTGTCGTTATCGCAATCTTCTTTAATAGAAATCAGTTCTAAGAAGTTGCCACTCTCCTCGCCTTTTGTCCATAATCTATTTTTAGTTCGACTGAAAAAAGTTACTTTATTGGTCGCCAACGTTTGGTCAAGAGCTTCTTGATTCATATAGCCTAACATTAAAACGTTTTTGGTTTCGTTATCTTGAATGATGGCTGGAATAAGGTTATCTGGGGTTTTGTTGAAGTTTATTTTCATGTTTTTTGTTACACAAAGTTTCACTAAGTTAAGCACGAAGTTACACTGAGTTTTGTTTTAAGTTTATAATTATTCTTTTCTACGCTCTATTAAATAGATTTACGGATTATCTAATATTTGAATTCACTTCTTTTAATCCGTGCAAATCAGTGAAATCGAAAAGAAATTATAATCGAATACTAATCTCTTTTTCCTTTAAATATTGTTTTAATTCTGGAATTTCGATTTCTTGGTAGTGAAAAACACTAGCTGCTAATGCGGCATCAGCTTTTCCGTTGATAAATGTTTCTGCAAAATGTTCCATCGTTCCTGCGCCACCAGAAGCGATGATTGGAATGTTTACGATTTCGGATAATTGGGCTAAAGCTTCATTGGCAAATCCGTTTTTGGTTCCGTCATTATTCATGGAAGTGAACAAGATTTCTCCAGCACCACGTTGCTCTACTTCTTTTGCCCAGTCGAATAAATTTAATTCCGTAGGGACTTTTCCGCCAACTAAATGTACCATCCAATTACCATCAATTTGTTTGGCATCGATAGCCACAACCGCACACTGACTTCCGTATTTTGATGCAATTTCGTTTATCAAATCAGGATTTTTAACGGCTGAAGAATTAATCGAAATCTTATCCGCTCCATTACGAAGCAACACATCTACATCTGCTACAGATGAAATTCCACCACCAACCGTAAACGGGATATTAATCGCAGCAGCCACTTTTCGAACTAAGTCGATTAAGGTGGTACGACGTTCTTCTGTAGCTGAAATATCAAGGAAAACTAGTTCATCTGCACCTGTTTCTGCGTATTTTTTTGCTAATTCCACTGGATCACCGGCATCTTTTAAATCCACAAAATTGACACCTTTCACGGTTCGTCCGTTTTTTATGTCTAAGCAGGGAATAATTCTTTTTGTCAACATAATTTAGTGATTAGTGATTAGCTTTACAAACTTTTCACTTTTTACTTATTAATAATATAGTTTTCTAATTGTTTTAAGGTAATTCTTCCTTCGTAAATGGCTTTTCCGATGATAGTGCCTTCGCAACCTAATTCGGCTAACTTGGGTAATTCATCGAAAGTAGAAATTCCTCCTGAAGCGATGAGTTTTACATCTTTGGTTTGTTCTAAAATTCTTTGATACAATTCAAAACTTGGTCCTTCTAGCATGCCATCCTTGGAAATATCCGTACAAATCACATATTGAATACCTTCTTGTTGATAGCTTTGAATGAAAGGAATTACTTCTTCTTTTGATTCTTCTAGCCACCCAGAAATAGCTACTTTTTCATTCATAGCATCAGCTCCTAAAATGATTTTATCTGCTCCGTATTGCTGAATCCAACTTTTGAAAATTTCAGGTTGTTTGATGGCAATACTTCCGCCCGTGATTTGATTGGCGCCACTTTCAAAAGCAATTTTCAAATCAGCATCCGATTTTAAACCTCCACCAAAATCAATTTTTAAATTTGTTTTCGAAGCAATTTGTTCTAATACTTTGTAATTCACAATTTGGCTTGATTTGGCTCCATCTAAATCAACCAAATGCAAATACTGAATTCCATGCGCTTCGAACGATTTCGCTACTTCAAGCGGATTTTCGTTGTAAATTTTTTTCGTATCGTAATCACCTTTGGAAAGTCGGACGCATTTTCCGTCGATGATGTCTATTGCTGGGATTATTCTCATGTCAAGTTCAATTTCAAGAGCAATTTCAAGCTCAAATTATAAGTTTAAAAAGTTTTTCAAAATTTGTTCTCCGAATGTTCCACTTTTTTCTGGGTGAAATTGTACTCCGAAAAAGTTATCGCGTAGTAATGCTGTGCTATATTCGAGTTCGTAATTTGTGGTGGCAATTGTGTTTTCAGATAAAGACGCAAAATAACTATGAACCAAATACATGAATTCGTTTTCTTTGATTCCTTCAAACAATGGTGATTTCAGATTGTAAATCGTATTCCAACCCATTTGTGGTACTTTCACTTCGTTTGAAAATTTCACCACATTGACATCAAAAATCCCTAATCCGTTAGTGTTACCCTCTTCTGAATGTTTACACATCAATTGCATTCCTAAACAAATCCCTAAAACAGGTTGTTTTAAGGTTGGAATCAACACATCTAAACCACTTTCTTGTAACATTTTCATGGCACTACTCGCCTCGCCTACACCAGGAAAAATCACTTTATCAGCGGTTTTTATGGTAATCCAATCATTCGTAACAATTCCTTCAAAACCAAGTCGTTCCAAAGCGAATAAAACACTTTGCACATTTCCGGCTCCGTAATCTATAATAGCTATTTTCATATTTTTATTAGTCGCAGTGTTCAGTCGCAGTCGCAGTTCAAATCGAGTTATTTCTGCCAACTGAGACTGTGACTGATTACTTTTTTTTACAACATTCCTTTTGTACTTGGCAAAATCATTTTTTCTGCATCACGTTTTACAGCAGCTTTTATGGCTTTGGCGAAAGCTTTAAAAATGGCTTCGATTTTATGGTGTTCATTTGTGCCTCCTGCTTTGATGTTTAGATTGGCTTTGGCACCATCGGTGAACGATTTGAAGAAGTGAAAAAACATTTCCGTTGGCATTTGACCAATCATTTCACGTTTGAATTCGGCTTCCCAAACCAACCAATTTCTTCCTCCAAAATCAATAGCTACTTGAGCCAAACAATCGTCCATTGGTAAACAAAATCCGTAACGCTCAATTCCTAATTTATTTCCTAATGCTTTTGCAAAAACTTCGCCTAACGCAATGGCTGTATCTTCAATCGTGTGGTGTTCGTCGACTTCTAAATCACCTTTTACTTGAATATCTAAATCCATTTGTCCATGACGCGCAATTTGGTCTAACATGTGATCAAAAAAGGAAATTCCAGTATTAATATTGCTTTTTCCTGTTCCGTCTAGATTTAATGTGATATCAATAGCCGTTTCATTGGTTTTTCGGGAAATGGAAGCGGTTCTGTTTTTTAGTTTCAAAAACTCATAAATCTGTTGCCAATCGTTTGTTTCCAGAGCAATTATAGGTTGTAATTCTTCTTGTTTAACCGATATTTCGGCAGTTCCTAAATGGGTTTCATCGTTTATAAAAATTGCTTTTGAACCTAAATTTTTAGCCAATTCCACATCGGTAAGTCGATCTCCAATTACAAATGAATTTTCTAAATCATATTCCTCAGAAAAATAAGCTGTCAACAAACCTGTTCCGGGTTTTCGGGTGTTTTTATTTTCGTATGG
>Ga0209416_1002133_pt1 | contig 11560 bp, 22 predicted proteins | sample RifGroF1_FD_184001 | JGI IMG/M metagenome (GOLD analysis project Ga0209416, IMG submission 184001) | Groundwater microbial communities from Rifle, Colorado, USA - Groundwater F1 (SPAdes) (version 2) | ecosystem: Environmental > Aquatic > Deep subsurface > Groundwater | place: Rifle, Colorado...
ACCAGATGTTCCTACAGACGCAGAACACATAACTTCCTTACTTCATTTTGATGGGGAACAAGACTCTACTACTTTCACAGATGAAAAGGGAGCAACTTGGACTGCTTATGGAAACGCAAAACTAGACACAGTAACAAAGAAATTTGGAAGCGCGGCTGGAAAATTCGACGGGGATGGGGACTATATCTCTGCTACCCTTGCCGCAACAGGAACAGCCGATTTTACCAAAACTTTCCAGATATACCCAACCAGTCTTCCAGATAATCCATATTCTGCCCCATTTTTTTCATCAAATGGGACATTATGGTATGGAACAGGAATAATTCTTGCCCAAAGAACTGGCGGACAAATATCTTTGTGGTCTCCTGATGGATCAGATCACTATGATCCAGTTCTTACAACAGATGCAGTAGTTAGTATTAATACTTGGCATCATATATCTTTAGTTAGAGCCTCAAATGTTTTTTCAATATACATTGATGGTGTAAAGGATATAAACACTGTTGAGTTAACCCACAACTTAACCAGTACTGCTGCTGAGATAGGAAGAGCTGTTATTTATGTGTTTGGGCCAGCAACAAAATATTTTACTGGCTATGTAGATGAGGGGATAAGCTATGACTATGCTAAATATACTGAAGATTTTGTTCCGCCAATAACAGCTACCGAATCCGCAGCAGTATTAGGAAATGATATTCTCTTTAAACGAGGACTAGACTCTAATTTGCCTGTACTTGAGGTTGGAGAACCCTATTTTGCTCTAGATACGGAATATTTATATATGGGAACCGGCTTGGAAGAAATTAGGATAATAAATGATGCACCCATTGACGGAAACCAATACGTTAGACAAAGTGGTAATTGGGTTTCTATAAGTGGAAGTATAGGAGGGGTAGAAGAGGCTCCAGTTGATGGAACACCCTATGCAAGGCAAGATGTTGGATGGGTTGCAGCAGGTAGTGTTAGTTCTGATTTGATAGCAATACAGCGGAGTTGGATCTTATGAATATTTTAATCCTTGATACTACGGCAAAATCCATTACAGCAGTTATGGCTGGTGCTGCTGCCGCAACTAATCCTGATTTCACGTCCCACTACGCAGATGCAACTGCTACTGCTTTTACCGAGGGCGGGAATGATGGTGTAATGAATGGAACCACTCCAGTTACGCTTGTCGCTGCTCCTAGTGCATCTACAAGGCGCATTATTAAAGCAATCTCAATTCAGAACAGGGATACGGCAGAAGTTGTTATAACGATAAATCTTGTCTCTGCCGGAGGAACGCGGCAAATCTGGAAAGGCATTTTACAGGTTGGGGACACATGGACATTGGATGGCGTCATTGATAGCAATGGAGCCATTAAACAGACATTCACCTCCACGCTTTACGTTGGACTTACTGGAGACGAAACGGTAGCGGGGATAAAAACGTTCTCTTCGTTCCCGCTTACCCCCTCCTCCTCGCCAACTACCGATTATCAGGTAGCGAACAAACAGTACGTAGACGGCCTGATTTCCGGCGAGAACTGGTGGGACAGGGCTGGTACGGTACTATCCCCTCATAATGCAGGGGATGCGGTTGCCGACATATTGACTTACAACGGCCTGACCCTGACTGCCGCCGCGACGGGATTTACTGTTGCGGGCGGGACGACATCAAAGACATTGACGGTTCCTCTGGACGCCTCGATCTCTGGAGTCAATACGGGGGACAATTCAGCAAACAGCCTTTACGACATTGGCTCTGACACACAGGCCTGGAGCGCGGTACTGGACGCATTCGCTGCCGGTACGGATGTTACCGTCGGGCAGGGCGGAACCGGCGTATCAACACTTGCACTCAACGGCGTATTGTTTGGCAATGCCGGAAATGCTCTAGGTGCGACTGCAATTGGGGCGCAGTATCAAGTTTTGACAGTTGGAGCGACTCCATTTGTGCCCGCGTTTTCGTCTTATTTACTGGATGGTACTGCGGGCGGAAAAACCATCTTGGCTGTGACCAATACCAAGACATTGACCCTAACCGCTACGGGTGATTACAATCTTACAATTCCCGCTACCGGAGTTGTGATGCTTGTGGGGAATTCTCATACAACCCTTTCCGATATAGGAACTAATACCCACGCTCAGATTGATACCTTTATTGGCACAACTGTTCCTACAACCTATTTACCTTTAGCTGGCGGAACAATGGTAGGGAATATTCTGATGACTGGTAATAAGTTGATTGGCGGTTCAACAACCACTTCTGACCTCTATTTACAAACCACCACAGGCGTAGGCACTACAGGAGCCGATATGCACTTTCTTGTGGGGAATAATGGTGCGACAGAGGCAATGACAATACTTAACTCTGGCAACGTCGGCATCGGGACGACAGGGCCAACGGTCAAACTAGATGTGGCTGGGCAGGGTCTATTTACTTCTGATACTTACCCCCCATTGAGGGCAGTCCGTACTTCCTCTGCTCAATCTCAACAAAACGCTTTTGACATTTTGCACAAAAGTACTGCTGACGCTATTGATGGAATGGGGTCTGGACTCTCGTTTTCATTTCAAGACGATACTGCTGGCCCAACTATTTTAGCTAATATTTATGGGCAGAGGTTAGGTGGAGACACCTCTGGAATGTTGAGTTTTTTCACCAACAATGCAGGGAGTAACGCAGAAAGATGGAGAATAACTCCTGCCGGAATCTTACAGTCCAGTGGGGCACAATCTATTCAAACATCTAGCGGGGCATTGTCATTACAACCAACTTCCGGCAACGTCGGCATCGGGACGACGGGACCGGGGGGAACAGCGGCAAATGGTTTTACGCTTAACGCAACCTCCAAAGTGTTAGAACTTGATAGCACCATAACGGGCTATCCAAGTTTATATCTTAGAAGTGGCAATACAACTGCTGCATATTCAGGATTAGATATTACTGTTGACCCCGTGACAACTGGAACGGTTTATTTTGATAGTAGATATTCTGCTGGGGGTACAGTCGCAGGAGGATTCCGTTTTAGAACAACCACTGCTGGTACAGCGACAGATGCAATGTCAATATTATACGGCGGCAACGTCGGCATCGGGACGACAAGTCCAACAAACAGCTTGAGTTTTGGTGGAAACGCTGCCAGAATTATTTGGTCTGAGCGCCACACTACGGCAAATACCGCCGGGAATACTCTGACCCTGCAAGCAGGCGGGGCTACAGCAGGAGCAACGGACAAAGCTGGGGGCAATCTTGTACTTTGGCCAGGTGTTTCAACTGGCTCTGCTGAAAGCGGGGTTATAATTGCCGGATGTGTTGCCGGTGTATCGGGAACGACTGACAGGACGATAACGACTGCGTTTCAGGTGCTGGGGAATAAACTCGGATTCTTCGCTCAGACTCCCGTAGTACGACAAACAGAATTAACCGATGAACTCACCACTGTAACGTTTTCTTCTCCAGGAACACCGGATTATGCTATTCAGGATTTAGCAGCAGGCGGTTACGGTTTTGTGACAGCCGACGAAGGGCAAACGGTATTGTCTGTTATTGCCAATATGCAAACCAGAATCAATGAACTTGAAACAAAACTTGTTGCTTATGGGCTTTTGTTGGATGCCGATTAATAAAGAGTGATCAAAAGGAGTATTAAAATGACAATTAACTTTCAATCATATAAAGAACTAAAAGGCAAAATCGGAGCCGATGGAAAACCTTTAGTAACTCTAAAGGTTATTGCTGCTGATTCTACTAATCCTGCCGCCGCTAATTATATTGTAGCTTACGCCCAATTCGACTCCACTGGTGCTCGTACTCCAGACCGCATTGAATATGCTACTAAGGTAGATATTACTAAATGGGTTGCAGAAGCACAAACAGAATTAGATGCGCGTTTAGCTCTAAAAACAGAACTAGATTTGTTAAAATAAGGCAAATATGAAGGATTATAAAAGGTTAAAAGCCTTAAAAAAAATCTCTTGGGTACTTGTTGGGCAATCAAAATTTATTAGTTGCCCAAAATGGGACAAAGATACAGGCGATCCTGCCGAACCAGAACTATATCTCTTTAATGAATCCGAACTTATTTCTGAAAGAGAAAAAAACGAGGTACAAAGAGCAGCTTTAGTTGCTCGTAATATTGAAATTGATGAATTAATAGCTGACTCTAAAAAGGTCAAGTGAAAGGATTACAAAATGAAAGAAGAATCTAAAGTAGAAAAACCAAGAACAATTGAAGAAATGACCATAGAAGAACTTAAGGCTACTTGCTATGATCAAATTCTTTTACTTCAATCTATACAGAATAATATTAATATTCTTCAAGCAGAAATTAATAAAAGACAAAAATGAACATCCTTCCTGTAAGTTATGTTTCTCAACTTGGTGCAACATCAAGTGGTCATAATAATGACTGTGGGGCAGCAAGTTCCCTAATGCTACTTAATACCTATAATCTTGCAAAAGATGTTACAGTAGATCAATTATATAATTCCATGTCTCCTACCGGAGATCTTGCTCTTAGTATGGGAGACATGGAATTAGAAATTGCTAAACGAGGGTTGAAAACCGCTAGAAAAACCAAAGCAACCCCGGAAATAGTTTTTGGAATTCTCAGGGAACGAAAACCTTTATTAACATTAATTCATTATGCTCCACTTGTAGATGCAAAAGTTACCGAGAAAACTGGATTTAGGGGTGCACATTTTGTGGTTATTACTGGAATAGATTTTGAGAATATCTTTATTAATGATCCTTATAGAGGTGATGGAAAAACAAATATTCCGATTCCCATTAATGTTTTTATTAGGGCTTGGGATGAGTGCTATCTTGATTACTTAAATCCAGTAGGACTTTGTGTATTTCCTACTTTGCCCATTCAGGATTTGTCTACCCCCATTTCTGTAACAGACGTATTATATTCCTTAACAGTAAATGGAATAAATGTAAGAAGCGAGTCTAATAGTTCTAGTTTGTTGATTAGGACTATTTGGAAATCCGTTGAACCAACAATTCATGTAAATGAGCAAAATATTTCCAATGGATATATTCAACTAGCGGACAAAAGCGGTTGGGTATATTTATCTTATTTAAGAAAAGTTTAAAATTTTGGAGTTTTTTATGGATTTATTTTATGTATTTTTGGGGATGTTATTTGCTATAGGATCAGGAGTCTATTTAATTTATGAATCCTTTAGTTTAAAGTCTGGTTTAGAAAAAAGTGGAAGGCTTTTATACTTACTTTTGGGAATAATTAATATTTATGCAGGAATCATATATTTATTAGTTTTAGTGGGGTTTTTACCTATAGTTGGTTATGGTATATATATTAGGCCAGTAGCGGCCCCCATTTTTGCAGGAGATGGTTTTGTGGCTTTCTATCACCGTAAAGGAGGGGAGAGATGAGTAGTGATCTTTTTCAATGGTTTGCTATTATTATTACCGGTGGAATTTCTCTCCTTTTAGGCATATTATCTTATAAAAAGAACCCACAAGAACAACGTAATATAGATAGTAATACTCTTAAAAGTTATGCTGAGGTGGCTAGATTAGCTACAGAGGGATTAGAAAAAGCAAATATTCGTATAAAAGAGTTGGAGGAAGCATCTTCTAGACTATCTATTGAGTTTGAAAGAAGGTTATCTTTTCTAGAAAGTGGTGCTCGTTACCGTCTAATTGCTAATATTAAAATTGGAGAATTTCCAGTAATAGAAAACATTATTCTTGAGCCTATAGATGTTTCTACAATAAGTGTAACTACTGTGAGTAAAACAAAAACATAGGAGATAGCATGTATAAACTTCCCTATAAGAGTGGAGATGAGCAAGATTGGTTCACAAACTGGAGAAGAGTATTATATTGGAAAGCGGGGCAAGGAAAGAAAATAAAGAAATATTTTCACAAAAGAATGAGAAGAGATGCAAAGAAACAAATACAAGAACAATTATATGACTAAAATAGTATAGAAGAGACTAATAGAGATATTAGTCTTTTTTGTTAAATGCCGATAAGAATGTAGAAAAATATTTTTTAAAAAATTTAGATAACACAAATTTACCTAATATAAACATTGATAAATCTAATATATAAGATAATAATGCCCATAAGGAAGATATAAAAATACTTTAAAATTTAGAATATCCCATAAGGAAAACACTTTTTTAATTTTAAATCCTTCCCCTACACACGCACCCTACCTTAAAAAATCCTCCCGTCAATTTCTGGCGGGAGGGGGGGGTTACATTATTCGCATTTTCATATTGCCTTTATTATAGTGAAGGCAATACATATAATTTTTTGATTCTGGTACTCCGCGAATTAATCCATGATGGATTAACACATTGGGATGAAATGCTAAACGAACGGGCAGAGAAAAAGATATTAACCATGCATGAGCGTAACGAAATAGTTTTTTCATTTTGTTTTTTCCTTTCATTATTATTTGCTAAAGTATTTTAGCAAATTCTAACGGATAATTTTTATCTATGGTTATTAATTATCCGTTATTTTTGCCAATTACTTTTTCGCTTTGGCGAACATGGCCGCCTGTTGAAGGAATTTTGCCTCGCTCAAAACTGCCTTTGGAGCAAGCACATATTTCGAGCGTAGATTTTCCAGTTTGACAAGCACTGGAGCAATGGCTGCCTGATACTCCAGTCGTGCGGCTTCCCGAAGTTCGTCCGCAGTTTTCGCCGCTTTCACCAATTCAGGGACTAGGGATAACCCTGCCTTGACTTGACCCACGCTCATGGATGCGTAGGGACGGGTATCCTTGAGGACGGTGATGAGGTCAGTATCTTTTCCCATTGCCTGCACAACTTCGGGATGTTCGGCAAGGATAATCCAAGCCTGAACATTGAGATCACCAGCCAGTTTCTTACCCACTACTGCAAGCAAAACATCGCTTTCAATGGGCTGGCCTTCGAGGGTCATGTGTAAGTTACTTTCTTTCTTGTCCATCGTAAATCCTTTCACTAGGTTAGAATAAATTGTTACGGTAATGCTCTTACAATTCCATTATTTATCCGCTTATAAACTCTACCCTCTCCCCGTATTGTTTGAGTTTATTTTAATTTTGCGTGTTCGCTTATAGCGATTCCAATTTCCGCAAAACGTAGAATTAAACATAATTATACGCAAAACAAGATAAAAGTCAAGCGTTTTTATAAACTCGTTTCATTCTCTAATAATTCTTTTTTCGTGTTCGGGGTTGCCCTCCTCCGCCTTGTCGTTACCGGGAGCTTGCGCCAGTTTCACGAACATCTTCGCCCCTTCCTCCCCCATTATATGAAGGACAAGCGTTTTACTCTCAATTCCTTTGTTCTTGCCTTCCAGGTTGATTCCCCGTTTACCCTTGACGTTCTTCCCTGCCTTCGGTTATAATCCCCTTGTTCGAGGTTCGCCCTCGAAAAGTTTTAATTTAATTCTTTTTTCAAAGTAAAATTCCAGAAAATTAATTAATAAATAAAAAATGCTTGTAATTGTTTATCCTTATTATATGATTAAGTTGGCTTAATAAGTAAATAAAGTTAATAATTAAGTCAACTTAACCTTCTTTCGGCTATCGAAAAAAAGGAACAAAATGGCTAAATATATTTTATCTCAAATAAAGAAAAGCATTAAAGATAATCTTAAAAGAGATTATCTTAAAGGTTTACTAACTAAAAATGAATTAATCATTCTTCTTCTTGTGGAAGAAAAAAAGAAGTATGGTTTTATAAAAAAAGAAATTTACACCCATGAAGAATTTATGAAAGATTTTTCTGGATGATAGCAAAATGAAAATAAAAATCAGTAACTTAATTAGTTGGATACTTTTTATAATATGTATTATTTTCTTTGGGTATGTTTTTTGGATGTCTATTCTATATTACTAAAAAGAATAAAATGGCTAAAAAAACTACTGCAATTAAAAGCAGAAACGAAATTATTAAACAATTATTTTCTATGGGAAATTCTGTAGAAGATATTAGCAAAGTGTATCATTTAAGCAAAGTTACAATCTGTAATGCTGTTAAAGATGGAAGAAAAGAAAAAAAACAAAAAAAAGCTTTCGGTGATTTATATTACCTAGTAAATAAATAAGGATAATATCATGGACAAAAAACTAAAAGAAAAAGTATCCTTTAATTATAATACACCGTTAGGTGATATTATAAAGCATTGTAGAGAAAATGATCTTATCTTTGAAATTAACGAAAAAGGATACAGATTTTATCCTTTAATTGCCAACGAATTAAAAGAAAAAGATATTGTAGCATTAGGGAAAGTTTGGGAAGTGCATGTTAAAAATCAGGGGAAAAAGAGATTTTCCGATTTTGGAAAAAAACCAAAAAGAATCACCAAAAAACAAAATATGGTTAATAATCTTATTAATACTATTGCTAATATTAATAAGATTATTGAATCTGGTTATTATGAGAATTGTTGGAAAGAAAAATTTCCTTATATTAAATTATCTTCCGGTCTTTTAATAATATATCATTCTGATAAAACCAGAGTTAAAATGACAATAGATAATTTCGGGAAAAAGAATTATCTTCAAGCATAATAATTAATTAAAATAATTACCCCCAGAAATGGGGGTTTTTCTTTTTAATTCACAAATTAAAGAGGAAAAATGGAAACACAAAACTATATAGTTAAAACTAGAATAGGACAAAGATATGGAAGTTTAATCTACGAAATTTATTTTAAACTTCCCCCAAAAAATGGAGATTTAAATAGATTTATCTCTACTTGTAATAGTTTATCTGAATCATTAATCATTATGCAAGAATATGAAAACAACCCTGAAATGATTAAGGAACTAAATAGGAGAAAATAAAATGGGTACTGGTTTAATTTTAAGTACTTTACAGAAATTAAAGGATGACGGAAATATAGTTTTATGCGAGGGAATGAAAGACTATTTATTTTTTCATTCTGATAAAAAATGGCGTGTTTACAATACCTCTTTTAGAAGTATTGATGTAAAAGAAATAAAAATTGTACCTGATTGTGATTATGATGCTGAAATAATTATTACCGGAGACTCATAATGGATATGAAAGCTGAAAAAATAACTATGAAAAAAGCTCAAGGATTAGTAGAATATATATTAGTATTGTTTTTAGTTGCAATATTAATATATTTCATTTTAACTTTATTTGGCCCTCAAATTGAAAATATATTCGATGCTTTAGATTCTATTCCTTACTAAAAGCATGGAAGAAGTTTATTTATTTGAGCTAAAAAAAGAAATAATAAAAGATTGGAATAATCAAGAGTTTGTTGATTATTCTTTTTCTGGTAAACCTTTTTGGTTACTAACAATTGACAATAAAGTAATTGTTTGTTGTCATTTTGATCTAGATAAAGGATTTAGATTTCCTGAATTAATTGAATATTTAGTTATGAAATATTATAAAGAGTATGAAATAGAAATTATTTGTTGTTACCCTACTTCTGCAAAACAAGATAAAATATTTGGAAAATATATAAATATAGAATCTAACTTTCCAGTAACGGCATCATATAATAATATGGGGAATTTATGTGAAGTAACTTTTTTGGAGAAAATATGAATAATAATATTGTTCTTGAAGAGAAAATTCCAGATAAAGAATTTAACGTTTGTGGATTGAAAATTAATCCAAGAAAAAGATTACTTGCTTTTGTTTTTGGTTCACAACAACCTAAAAATGGTTTTTATAAAAAAGATGTGTTAGGTTGGTTAAAATATGAAAACAGTCTTTGGTTAAATTCTCAAATTAAGATATAATTTCTGAAGAAAAATATATCGTATTGAGGATAAATAAAAAGGAGCTTAGCATGTGCCAATTCTTTTCTTTCTGTACTGACGAATACGGAAAAAAATATTATTTTGATTGGGAATATCGTAAAAAGCATTTAAAAGATGATCCTTGTCCCAATGATTCACATACAGGCATTGCTAAAGAGTTTAATAAAATAGAGGATAAACTTAATAAGTTTGAATATAATCCTCTTACAAAAGAGTTTATGGTGGATCAAATAAATTGTGTGGATAACAGAATTCAAGCGGAGGCCTGGGTTAAAAAATTAGATTTTGGCTTAATTGTACCACAACTAATAATTAAACCCATTGTGAATCCTTTATTACTTTCAAAAGTAACCAAAGTAACAAAAGAACAGATTAAATTATTAAAAAATTGGGATTCTGTTAGGGATTCTATTAGGGATTCTGTTTTGGATTCTATTAGGGATTCTGTTAGGGATTCTATTAGGGATTCTGTTTGGGATTCTGTTAGGGATTCTGTTTTGGATTCTATTAGGGATTCTGTTTGGGATTCTATTAGGGATTCTATTAGGGATTCTGTTTTGGATTCTGTTAGGGATTCTGTTTGGGATTCTGTTTTGGATTCTGTTTGGGATTCTGTTTATGCTTATATGAGTTCTTTCTTTGATATTAAATATAAATGTGATTTTAGCTCAGCAATTCAATTATGGGAATCTGGCTTAATCCCAAGTTTTGATGGAAAAACTTGGAGATTACGTTCTGGGAAAAAAGCAGATATTATTTATGAATGGACTCCAGAGTAAGGTTTTGAAATAAATTTTATCGCTGAGGAATAATATAATGGATGATACAATTTCCGTTACTGATAATAAATATGATATTAGAATAGAATATCATGAAGATTGTATTCATGTAATTTATCCGAGATCAATTGGGGATATTTTCTTTCCTCCAGTAATTAAGAAATATTATAAATTGTCAGAAATTCCTGAGGATTTATATGAAAGTTTAACAGAAGAGGAAATAAATACCGTTTACTATTTCTTTTTTGATCTGGAAACAAATTATGTTTAGTAAAGAATACTAAATATGTATCTCATTAAAGCAAAAAATTGTAAAGATGGAATTGTTATTCCTAAAGCACAGAGTAAATTAGATGCTATTAGAAAAGCAGAAAATTGTTTAGGAATTAAATTAGAAAAACCAATAAAAGTAAAATTTGCAAAAAATAAAAAGGATTGCTTCTTTAATTTTGAAGTGGGAACATATCAATAGGAGAAATAAAAAATGTCTATCATAGAAGTATTTACGTTTATAGTAAGCATATTGGCTATTATTTTAACATTATTGGGATTTATTTGGTGCATAATTGGATTATGTATATTATTTGAAATATCTGATAAGTAAATATCTACAATTAGAAATTCTATGGAAGGAATAAAAATGAAAACTTTACATATTTATAAAGATTCTTTATCTGCTTTGGTTGGAAAGAAAGTATTAGTATCTTTTCGTTGTGAAAAGATTACCATTTTTATTTTGGGAAAATTAATTAATGATTTACTTTTAAATGATTATTTCGAAATTTATAGGGTAGTTAATAAAGAAAATCAAGTTTCTTTTTGTGGAAAAGACGTTATAGATATTTATAAAACAAATAAAAATATAACCATTATTCTTTAAATAAGTCTTTTGGAGGAATATAACATGATACAAATTTCTTCTCAAGAAATAATAGAAAATGGTAAGAGCGTTGTTTATTATAAAACAGGATTAATGCCTGCAAGAAAATGTTTATTACCAGTAAATAATTTCGAGAG
>Ga0209416_1002145_pt1 | contig 11474 bp, 12 predicted proteins | sample RifGroF1_FD_184001 | JGI IMG/M metagenome (GOLD analysis project Ga0209416, IMG submission 184001) | Groundwater microbial communities from Rifle, Colorado, USA - Groundwater F1 (SPAdes) (version 2) | ecosystem: Environmental > Aquatic > Deep subsurface > Groundwater | place: Rifle, Colorado...
TTGGATGGACTAAAAGTGGAAATTAGTCGGATAGGTCGTGGACTTCCGACGGGAGTTGAGATAGAATATGCAGACGAAACCACGCTGGCCCATGCGTTTGGTACTAGGCGTTCGTTATAATATTGTTTATGATTTATGTTTTGTTTGGTCCCCCAGGGATAGGGAAGACGTATATTGGCAACTTGTTATCTAAGGAAAAGAAGTGGAGTTTTTTTGATGCGGATACAATCTATTCATCTGATGATGCGTTGAGATATTTGTTAAAGGAAGGAAAGTACGATCAGGGTGCTAGAGATAGGTTTGTAGAAAAGTTGATGATGACTGTACAAAATTTATTGGGACAGTCGCGGGGCAAAGATTTGGTTGTTGCAGAAGCATTTACCAAAGAGAAGAATCGAAAGGAATTTTTGAAATATTTTGATAATCAGGTAACGTATATTATGGTTCATGCTTCGCGCAATCTGGCTTTGCAGAGGATGAAGGCACGTTTGTTAAAAGAAGATCATGTTGTGGATAAAAATGTTTTTGATTTTGTATGGGACGAATTTGAGACTCCAAAAATTCCCTATAAATTATTAGAGAATTATAATAGGTCAGACAAAGAGATTCTTAAAGAGTTTAATGGTCTGATACAATGATTTTGAAGGGACGATCATGAAAGTAACATTTATAGCTTCTCATTCGCAGGCTGAAGAGTTGAAGGATTTTTATAAACGTATTCATGCGGTATTGGAGGATAGAGGATATACGATTTATACTGGAACTCTTTTTGATAAAAAACGAGCTGATTCTTACCTGGTAGACCAAAAGAAAAGAGAGGAGTGGTACAAGGATTCGATTACTAAAATTCGTGAATCGGATATCGTGGTTGCAGAAACTTCGTATCCTTCGACGGCGAATGTTGGGCATGAGCTTACATACGCACTTGATTTGGGTAAACCGGTGGTTGCGCTATATAAATCTGGTAGAGATCCATTTTTTTTGCGAGGCAGAGTGGATGAAAAGTTAACAATTTTGCCATATACAACTTTTGATCTAGAGCAGGTTTTGAATAATGCGTTTGATTATGCTTTGTCTGCTCAGGATGTCAGATTTAATTTCTTTATTTCCCCGCAGATTGGATCGTATTTGGACTGGATCTCTAGGAAAAAGAAATTGCCCAGAGCGGTTTATTTACGCCGATTGATTGAAGATGATATGAAATTGAACAAAGATTATGAAGAAGCATAAAACCAGAGAAGAAAAAATTCAGAGCGGGTACCGATTAAAGAATTTTAAGTTGCAGGCAGAAACAAGATCGGTAGAGAAAGACCACGAAGAATTTGGCTATTTGGCGAGCAAATATGTAGTGGCCGATTTGACCAAGACCGCGATCTTTTCGTTGGTGATTGTGAGTATGTTGCTGATAGCAAAAAAATGGTTGGGGTAGTGTTACACTAGGAACATGAGTGTCTGGAAAAGTGTGGGACAAAGTTTGGCGGGACTAGCTGGCCATGCGGCTAAGCGAGTAATTGCTGAACCGGTAGAAGTAGTCAAGGACATGGTGGGACAAAACCTGGAAAAGGGTAATCAAACTCAACAGCAGTCGGCGGGGGACGATACTACGAGGACGGACCCCTTGCAGGATTTGGCGAAAGCTGGGTTTAAAACTAAAGATGATTTTCAAAAGTATCAGGGATTGTCGGGGGAAAAGGATCGGATGGAGCTGGAACAGGTGAGGGGGAAATTGGTCAGAGAGTGGGGATTAGACGCCAATTTGGAAAGCGGGATGCAAAAAGCCAGAATGGAGTGGGAGCAAAAAGAGGAGCAAAGAAAGAAAGTGGAAGAGAAAAAGGAGGAAGAGAAAAAAGAGTTTGAGTTTGAGAAAGCGAAACAGGAGGATTTGGGACTCAAGGCGGCGACCGAATCTAGTAGTCCTGAGAATCAAGCATGGGGGGCAGGGTAGGATTGGCGTGATAAGATAAAGAGGTGAGATTATTTAATTCTTTGACCAGGAAAATAGAGGATGTAGTTCCACGTACAGAGAGAGTGATCGGCATGTATACCTGCGGGCCGACAGTTTACAGTACGCTCACGATTGGAAACTTCCGGACTTATACCTTAGCCGATTTACTGGCAAGAAGTATGCGCTATTTGGGGTATAACGTTAAGCACGTAATGAATATTACGGATGTCGGGCATTTGACAGGGGATAATCAGGGAGATGCTGACCAAGGAGATGATCGTTTGGAAAAAGCGGCGGCAACAACCGGGAAAACGGCGTGGGAGATTTCGACGAGTTATACCCAAGAGTTTTTGACCCACATGGAGATGTTGAACATTGTCAAACCAGAAGTAATTTGCAAAGCCACCGAACATATTCCCGAACAGATTGAGTTAATCCGCAAATTGACGGAAAAGGGATTAACCTACCAAATTGCTGATGGGATCTACTTTGATACAGTTAAGTTTGAGGCCGCGGGGAATGTATACGGGGAATTGTCCACACTCGACCAAATCAAGGAAGGAACACGGCTTGAACCAAATAAAGAGAAAAGAGACCCGCGGGATTTTGCGCTCTGGAAGTTTTCGCCGAAAGATAGCGCTAAGCGGCAAATGGAGTGGGAAAGCCCCTGGGGAGTAGGATTTCCGGGATGGCACATCGAGTGTTCGGCGATGAGTACCAAGTACCTGGGCGAGCAATTTGAAATTCATGTAGGAGGAGAGGACTTGCGTAGTACTCACCACCCCAACGAAATTGCCCAAACTGAGGGGGCAACCGGCAAAAAACCATTTGTAAAGTATTGGGTACATGGAGCATTCCTACTGGTGGACGGGGGACGGATGGGCAAGAGTCTGGGGAATGCTTATACCGTGAATGATATTAAGGATCGGGGAGTTAGCCCATTGGCTTTGAGGTATTTTTATTTGACTGGGCATTATCGGCGACAGCTTAATTTCACCTGGGAGGCGCTCAAGGCTGCCCAAACGGCACTGGGGAAGTTGCGGGAAGTGGTGCGCGGACTCAAGTCGGATCAAACCGATCGGACCAGTCTGTCGGAAGAGAAGAGACAAAAAATTGATGACTTTCAGAGCCGATTCCGAGGAGCAATCGAAGATGATTTGAACCTGCCGGAAGCAGTTGCGGTGGTGTGGGAATTAACCAAGAGCAATGTTTCCAACTACGACAAACTTGATTTACTGCGCGAATTTGACCAAGTGTTGGGATTGGGTTTGGAGCAGACAGAACCAATGAGAGAGAAAGAAGAGATTCCAGCCGAGATCGAACAGTTGGTGGGGCAGAGAGAAGAACTGCGGAAAAAGCGGAATTACCCCGAGGCGGATCAACTAAGAATCAGGATCGAAGAACTGGGTTATAAGCTGGAGGATCGAGGGGGGAAAACTAGGGCAGTAAAAAATGACTAAGTGGGGGATATTCATCGGATTGTTGGCTTTATTAGGAGGAATTTTTTGGGGAGTAAACAGAAACAACCAAGGTTTGTTGAGCCCGTTGGGGGAGATTACGGAGAAAACGTACGAAAAGTATAGTTTTACGCGGCTGGTTTCGCGGGGAGGGCAGGGGAGTCAAATTGAGACCACCGGGAACAAGTTTTATTACCGGAGTGAGGGACGCAGGATCAGCGGGATGGTGAATTCGCCAAGTGGACAAGTTAAGGGAATTATCGTGATGGCGAGAGGGTATGTAGAGAAAGAGGAGTACCAAACGGGCACAGGAACCAAAAATGCGGCCAAGTACTATTCAGAACAAGGTTACTGGACTTATGCCCCAGATTTTTCTGGATATGGGGAGAGTGATTCCGAGGATAGTAACGCTTTGGGAGCTAGGTTGGTTAAGCCAGTGGAGATACTGGATTTGATCGCGAGTCTGAGCGGTGATCTCCCGATTTATTTGTGGGGGCATAGTAACGGCGGGCAGATTATGTTGTCTGTCGCTGAAATCTTGGGAGCGCGGGGAGAAACCAGAGTCAAGGGGGTCACTTTGTGGGCGCCGGTTTCTAAACCTTTCCCCTACAACATTCTGTATTACACCGATGACGCCAGTGATAGCGGCAAGTGGTTACGGGGACAGGTAGCTCAATTTGAACAAGATTATGACGTGTTTAATTATTCGATTGATCGGTATTGGGAGTGGATTACCCTGCCAATCCAAATTCATCAGGGTACGATGGATCTGGCGGTCCCCAAAATATGGAGCGATCAATTGGTTGAGAAGCTACTGGAGCTAGACAAAACGGTCAAATATTATGTTTATCCAGGGGCGGATCATAACCTGCGGCCCGGCTGGGATCAGGTAGTAGCGCGGGATGACCTTTTTTTTACTAGTTTGAACTAGTTGTCAAAGATACCCCCTGTGGGTATATACTCAGCATATTGATTAATAATAGAGGAGAGAATATGCAAAATGATCCTTACAAAAATGCGGTAGCCCAGTTAGAACAGATTGCCCAGATTTTGAAGTTGGAGAAAAAGGTGGTGGCGAGGTTATCGGTCCCGGACAAGGTGTATAAGACGAATCTTCAAATCAAAATGGATAACGGGACAACCAAAAAGTTCCAGGCATACCGGTCGGAGCACAATAATAGTAAAGGTCCATACAAAGGCGGGATCCGCTACCACCCGGGAGTAAGTGAAAGTGAAGTCAAGGCTTTGTCGATGTGGATGACGTGGAAGTGTAGTGTGGCATCGCTTCCATATGGAGGTGGCAAGGGGGGAATTGTAGTGGATCCAACCAAGCTGTCCAAGAGTGAACTGGAACGATTGTCACGGGCATATGGCAAGTGGGCAGTAGCCTTTGCCGGACCCTGGACGGATGTACCGGCCCCGGATGTGAATACCGATGGGCAGATCATGGCATGGATGGTGGATGAAATCGAGAAAAGTAAGACCGCCAAAGAGCGGATGATGGTGAACTGGAAGGCTACCTTTACCGGTAAACCCATTGCGATCGGAGGGAGCCAGGGGAGAGAAGAGGCGACAGGAATGGGAGGGTTTTACACGCTAGAGAATCTGGTTGCCAAACTGGGAAAGAAAAAGAAAGACGTGACTGTGGCGGTACAGGGCATGGGGAATGTGGGTTTTTGGTTCGCCAAACTGGCAAGCGAAGCGGGGTATAGAATTGTCGCGATCTCGGATTCGCGGGGAGGAGTATACCGGAAAGAGGGATTGGATATTCCCGCGGCGTTAGCCTTTAAAAAGAAGAATGGAGTGGTTCAGGGAATGCCGGGAACTAAGAAAATCAGCAATGAGGAGTTGTTACTTCTGCCGGTCACGGTACTGGTACCAGCGGCTTTGGAAAATGTGATTACGGGGGAGGTGGCACAAGCATTGCAAGCCCAAGCGATTGTCGAGATGGCCAACGGACCGGTCACTCCGGAAGCGGATGCCGTATTAAGTAAACGAGGGATCTTGTCAGTGCCGGATGTCCTTTCCAATTCGGGCGGCGTTACCGTCTCATATTTTGAGTGGGTGCAAAACTTGCACGGAGCCGTGTGGGAGAAAGAGGAGGTCCTAGCCAAACTCAAATTTGTAATGGACCGAGCATTTAGAGAAATGTGGGAGAAGTATACGAGTCTCAAGGTCAATCTACGGATGGCGGCCTACGCCAACGCAGTAGCCAGAGTGGTTGAAGCCATGAAACTGATGGGGGTGTAACGGGTCTAGTTCTTTCTCCCAGGTGCTAAAATATAGAGATGAGTGATATCGACGAGCTAATTAAACTCGTAATCAAGTTTAGAGATGACCGTGATTGGAAGCAGTTTCATAACCCTAAAGATATGGCAATTTCACTCTCACTTGAAGCGAGTGAACTACTAGAACATTTTCAATGGAAGAAATCTGATGAGATGGTAACGTATTTAAAAACACACAAAAATGAAGTGTCAAACGAATTGGCAGACGTTTTTATTTGGGTACTAACTATTTCACATGATTTAAATATCGACTTGATAAAGTCTGTAAAAGAAAAAGTAAAATTGAATGCTAAAAAATATCCTGTCAAAAAATCCAAAGGTAAGCATAGTAAATACACTGACTTTAAATAACTTATGATAATTTACCAAAAAACTAAAGACGAATTTCTCAATGATGTTCTTGATGGATGTATAGATACTCAAATACTTACTTCAGTAGTGCGTGAAGTTGGTCATTCAGTAGGTAGAAGCGAACAATCCTCGTGGAGAGAGTCACTTAATTACATGAGAAATGTGCTGAGTGATAATGAGATACCACGTGACGCCGGAGTTGCAATTGAATACCATATTCCCCAGACTACTAAACGAATAGACTTTATCCTAACAGGTAAGAATGATTCTATGGTTAGTTCTGCAATAGTGGTTGAACTAAAACAATGGAGCGAGGGTATTTCTAAAACAGAGAAGGATGGTGTAGTAAAAACAGCATTTTACGGGGAGGTTAGTCATCCTTCATACCAAGCTTGGTCATATGTAACACTATTAGAAGATTACAACACTGGTATTCAAGACACTAAAGCAATCTTAAAACCATGTGCATATCTGCATAACTACCAGCAAGATGGGGTATTAGATGATCCTTTTTATAAAAGATATATAGAATTAGCCCCCGTATTTTTTAAATCAGACGCAAAACTACTTAGATCATTCATTAAGAAATATGTACACTACGGAGATAAAGGCGAGTTACTCTATACAGTTGAAAAAGGTGAAATACGACCATCAAAATCACTAGCCGATAGCCTTTTATCTATGTTACGGGGTAATCGTGAGTTTATTTTAATTGATGATCAAAAAGTAGTTTTCGAAACAGCTCTCACGGAAGTTGTCAATGCTAACAAGGGTAAAAAATCAGTCGTGATTGTAGAAGGTGGACCGGGAACAGGGAAGTCTGTTGTTGCAATAAACTTGCTTAGCGAACTCACAAGCCGAGGTAAAAATGTTCGATATGTTACACGCAACTCTGCACCACGAAAAGTTTACCAATATATGCTTACTGGGACTTTCACTCAACAGCGTATTACAAACCTTTTCTCATCATCAGGTAGCTTTGTAGATGCGACAAAAGATATATTCGATGGGTTGATTGTCGATGAGGCACACCGACTGAATGAAAAATCAGGGATGTTTAGTAATTTAGGGGAAAATCAAATTAAGGAGATTATCCAGGCTTCTAAAAGTAGTATTTTTTTTGTAGATGATGACCAACGAGTAACATTAAAAGATATTGGAAATAAAAACTCAATCATGCTTTGGGCAAAATCATTGGGTGCTAAAGTAACCGTAATGTCACTGGCTTCACAATTTAGATGTAATGGTTCTGATGGATATTTAGCATGGTTAGACAACATTCTACAAATTAAACAAACAGCAAATGAGACGCTAGATGATATTAATTATGACTTTCAAGTTTATGATAATCCAAACGGCCTGCACAAAATGATTATGGATAAAAATAGATCTAACAATAAATCTAGACTCGTGGCTGGATATTGTTGGAAGTGGGTAAGCAAAAAAGATCCTAGAATAAAGGATATTGTAATTGGTGATTATGAGGCTACGTGGAATTTAGATAAGCATGGTCAGGCATGGATTGTACATCCTGATTCTGTGTCTGAGGTTGGATGTATTCATACATGTCAAGGTCTAGAGTTAGATTATGTTGGGGTGATTATTGGACCAGATCTAATCGTTCGAAACGGTAAAGTCGTGACTGATGCATCCAAAAGAGCTAGTACAGATCAATCGCTCAAAGGTCTTAAGGCGATATTAAAAAATAATCCGGATAAAGCAATGTTAATAGCCGATTCTATTATCAAGAATACTTATCGTACCTTAATGACTAGAGGCATGAAAGGATGTTATGTCTATAGTACAGATCCGGAAACCCAAGAATATTTTAAAAACAAACTTAGTAATAATAATCAGGAAGATGCACAATATAGTAACATCCCTACGGGAGAATCAATTAATATTGATTAAAAATAGTGGTAAATAATGTATTAGCTAATAGCACGAATAGCACGAAAAATAGTGGTCATAGAAAGAGATTAAAAGAAAGATTTTTTGCTTCTGGTCTAGATGGGTTTTTGGATTACGAGATAGTAGAGCTCCTTCTAACGCTTGGTACGCCAAGGCGAGACTGCAAAAGTCAAGCAAAGGCTGCTATAGCTAAATTTAAGGGATTGACTGGAGTACTATCAGCCAGCGCCGAGGAGTTAGGGCAAGTTAAGGGAATAGGCTCATCAAACTCTATAGGTATTCAAATATTTAACGCTCTTTTGAAGAGATATCACAGAGAAATAATTAACTCTGAAACAATATTTAATTCTCCTCAAAGTATTTTTGATTACCTTAGAGTAAAAATTGGTAATGAAAAGAAGGAGCATTTTGTTCTGCTATTTTTGAATACTAAAAACAAGCTTATATTATCAGAAGTATCTATTGGAACTTTAAACGCCAGCCTTGTTCATCCAAGAGAGGTTTTTAATCAAGCGGTGCTCTCTCATGCTTCTCACGTTATTGTAGCTCACAATCATCCTTCGGGAGATCCTAAACCATCGGATCAAGATATAGAGACTACGCACAGGCTTGTCGAAGCAGGGAAAATACTCGGAATTTCAGTATTGGATCACATGATAATTACACCAGATAAATATTTTAGTTTAAGAGCACAAATGTTAATGTAATGGACGTGACATGAATCAATTATTGTTTGGCATGGTAAATAATTGTCAGGCAGGCAGTGGACTTACCCCTGTCTTAATTAATACATCTACATTGGTTATGAACAAGTAGGAAAATACTATGGTATCTGTCGCCCGGATTGTTGCTTATCCTAGCTTTGATAATTGGGATCAGGTTCTTCATTCCGCCCGCGATAGGAATGTACGATGTATGGAGTTGTCGAATGATCAGTTTATGAAGGATCTGGTGGTGGTGCGTAGTATTGCACACAGACATTTTTTTAAACCTACAAACTTTGATTTGATTCACTGGTGGCTGAACGGGGTTGCTCAATTCGATGGTTCTGAGTTACAGAAAAATATTCATTATGGGTTTGTCCATGAGATACATAGGCTTGCAATTCAAATTGAGGAGCTGAATAAATTACCAGGCAGTAGAAGGCTTATTCGTGCGGGGATATTTAGTCATTTTGGACTCTACACTCAGTTTCAGGTTGTTATCTGGCTTAGCAAAAACCTTAAAATAATTGACCAAGAGAAGTTTACCAGTGGAGTTGACGGCAAGAAAGTAGATATTGATATTATGACTGAGGTTAATGGTAAAGCTGTTAGCATCCAAGTGAAAGATGTACGGGAAGAAGCACGGCAGAGTAGGCAAGAAGAAGCGATTATGGTAATTGATTCTGTATTGTCGGACCGTGCACGCAGGTTAAATTTGGACTGCACACTATGGCTCAAGGTTTTTAACGGAGTTCCTCCAGACGGTATCTCTCAAAAATATTGGGAACAGTTTGCCTTAGGGATGGACTATAAAGAGGGTACCCACACAATAACATTCCCCGCCTTTCAAGGTAAAAACTACGAACCAGTAAAGATAAGAATGAAGTTTGCCTATCGTTCGTTTAGTGGAACTTTCCAACGCTCTGCTCGTGGTTTCGATAACACTAAGCGGTTGGAATATGAATTTAATAAATTTAATGACTCGATAGTTAGTAAGGACGGGATGGCGTATTTGCTAGTTGTTATCTCAGGGGATAAGTATGATTGGCTTGAAATGAGTAGGGGAATAGCCAATGAAAAAAGCGGTATAGTTGTTTTGGATATAGCGGGGAATGAAACGGTGCAACGATCACTATTTATATTCCCGACAAAGGATATGGATATCGGCGGGACTCTAGAAACTCTAGTGCCTGAGTGGGTAGAGATTTAGTACTTAAATGCGTTCCGTATTTGTTCTGGCACAGGGAGGTGATAGTGGTCCTACAACAGGACACAAGGTGAGGAAAAGAAGCTAATCCAGGATATAATCGACAGAGAATATACTAATCAATCGACCTGGGCTAAGCTAGTCAAAACTTGAGATGGATGGGAGTGTGATAGAATTCGGGGTGTGCAGTTGCTTTGGTTAGTACTGTTTTTGAATTTGTTTATGTTTCAGCCGGTGGGGAGCTTTGGAGTGGGGTTGATGTTGTTGGGGTGGTGGGGATGGACGGTGATGACCTATCGCAAGAGTGGACAGCCAATTGGAGTTGTGGGATGGATGAGTGGGTTGGTGACAGGGCTGATAGTTATTTTGATGCAATTAGTGAATGCGGGCGAAAAGTTGGAGATTTTGATCTTACTTTTTGGTGTGACCTGGGTGATTGCAACCTATGATTATGTGAAGGGTGCGGGTATTGGGGGATTATTGGAATTGATCTTGACCCCCACTTGGATGGCATGGGAATACCTGCGGGGAGTCAGGCGAGTCATTGGGTCTTTTTGGAATGGAGAATGGGCGAAGAGTCAGACTGGTTTAGTCAAGAAAAAAGTGACGACTCGCCCCGCTTGGATCAAATCAGTATTAACAGGTGGAATAATTGGATTACCGGTGGTGGCTTTGCTAGTTTCACTCTTGTCTCACGCAGACCCCATCTTTGCTAACTTTATCAAAAATATGGTATCCGAGGAGTTTTTGCGGCAGCTGCCAATGAGGTTAATATTGAGTGCGATGATTTTGATCGCGATGTTGCCATTACTCAAGTTGGCGTGGCGAGGATACCGGTCACCGCTCGGCTTTTTGACCCGCGGGTGGAATCGCGAGATGAGCGTAGTTTTGGCGATGGTGGTGGTTGTGCTGGGTAGTTTTTTGATCATCCAGTGGCCGTATGTGTTTGTAACAGTGGCTAAAGAGACCGATTTGTCGAAGTATGGAGTTGCGACCTATTCGGATTACGTCAAAAAAGGCTTTGGCGACCTGCTGCAGGTGGCGGCATTGGTATGGGGAGTGGCGTGGGCGGCGTTACTGGTGGGGAAAAGTAAGGAGGGGCAGGGGGCTAAATGGTTAATCAAATTACAAACCATTTTGGGATTAGAGTTTGCCGTGTTTGTGGTCTCGATTTTCCGCCGGGTGTGGCTGTACCAAAGTTTGCATGGCCTAACCTTGGCTAGGTTGTATGGTCTGGTTGCTTTGATTTGGCTAGTAGGGATGATGGTGACGATGATTATGCGATATATAAAGCCGAAACTTTGCTGGGTACGGTATGAAATATTATGGACTGCACTGGTGGTGCTGGGCACTGTCACGCTCAATTTGGAGCGAGTGGTGGTTGCTGACCCGCCCACGGTGAATGGCCGAACTGATTACGTCTATTTGGCCAGGATGTCGGAGGATGGGTACACTGGGTGGACAAAAGCTTTTGATCACACGCAGAGCGAGCTAAAACGAATTGTTGATGCCAAGTTACCGGGGATCGGGGTCGATAACCGGAGGGAGATTTATTATGGCAGTTTGGTGCTGCAAGAGCTCGTAGAAAAATATTATCGTTTGATTTTGAAA
>Ga0209416_1002150_pt1 | contig 11465 bp, 11 predicted proteins | sample RifGroF1_FD_184001 | JGI IMG/M metagenome (GOLD analysis project Ga0209416, IMG submission 184001) | Groundwater microbial communities from Rifle, Colorado, USA - Groundwater F1 (SPAdes) (version 2) | ecosystem: Environmental > Aquatic > Deep subsurface > Groundwater | place: Rifle, Colorado...
GCATGCCTAAAACACGCCGCCAGCGTTCGCTCTGAGCCAGAATCAAACCCTCCGTTATCACTTCTATTCTAGCTTCATTTTTCTTCGCTCATCTCTTTCGTACTTCTCAGTACGTCGCTTTCTTTTCCTACTCACCTTAGTATTATTACCGTTAGCTTTCTTTGCCGCTCCTCTTTCGCTATTCTCCAGAGGACGGTTAATATTGTACTGTTTTTTCTTTCTTTTGTCAAGCCCTTGCGCGCTTTTCGATAAATTATTTTACTTTTCGACGCGATCACTTCAGGGGACACATCCACGCTAGGCGGGGATAAGATTATTTATCGGCACTCCGATAATTTCAGTTTAGGCTTTTTTCTTTCTATGATAAGAAATCGCTACTTTTCCGGCGCTCAGACAATCCATACAGATCTTTATCTTCTTCTCTTTGCCGTCGATGATAGCGTTGATACTCCGCAGATTCGGAACCCAGCGAGTTCTGGTCTTTTTATGCGAATGGGAAACCGAGTTTCCGGTTACAGGCCCCTTTCCGCAAAGATCACATTTTCTGGACATCTATTGCCTCCGAATTACTCTCATTTAAGCGTTCAGTATTTTACCACATTCCCGTAAATTCCGCAAATTTTCAAAGAATTTATTTTACAATATAAACCGCGGTTTTTCCGCCGAAACCGTCCGCATCGAACCCGTGAGGCGCCGGTTTCAACACATTCTGTTTCACGAACGTTTCCATATTGTCGACCCATCCCCCGTCAAGAATAAACTTAAAATGGTGCGTACAGCCCGGCAGAAGTTTTATCGTTACCTTGTACGACCCGTCAGACTGCTTGGCGAGCTTGCCTTCCGGATCTCCCGCTTCCCATCCGTTATAATCTCCGGCAATACTCACGGTTTCCGGAATCGGCTGGCCTTCGCCGGGCTTGAAGTAGATATCGACGACCGGGGACTTCAATTCGAATTGCGACCTTTTTTTCGGCTTGTACTCCGTCTTACCCGCCGCGAGAACGAATGCCGAAAGCACGATAATAAGCACCGCAGCCGCTTTTAAAGATTTCATTTACTCCCCCACTTCGAGTACCGCGAGAACAGTACCGTCCGAGTTCGTTTGAAACCTCGTCGGCTGCGGTAGTATCTTTCCCGCGATTTCTTTCATATTCTTAATAGGCGCGCCGTTGATAACATAATAATAACGGTACGTCCCGGGCACAGTTTTAACAGACAATTCGAAATTCCCGTTATCGAGATGTGTGAAACGGTACCCCTCGGCGCTGAACGACCACTTGTTGATATCGCCGGAAAACCATACGCTTTCGGGCGGGGTTTCGGCCCATGCCGGAAGGTAAGAAAATTTAACATTACCGGTCGTGACGCTGACAGCGCCGAATTCCACGATCCCGTTCCCTAACGGCACCGGGCCGTCCTTTACTTCTTTCTGCCCGCAGAAACTTAGAAATAATAAGATGATGAATAAAATATATATGTTTTTCATAATTATTCCTTTTTATAAATTAGAATATGTGAAGGTATTATCATTTTACTTCAATTATTGCGCTTGTCGCTCCAAAACATTCGATATAAAATTCATGGGGTGGCGGAACTATCAGATTTTTAATCTCTTCCATTCCATCAGCGTCTTTATGAGCATCCTGCATCATCCATTCGCCGTTGAACATATACTGATAGATGTATCGCCCTTCAGGAACTTCTACTTCAAGGGCAAAATGCCCGTCCTCTACCAGTACGAATTCATATTCCGGTAAATCAGTTTTCCATTCGTTAAATTTCCCTATAAGATATACGGATTTAATATCATTTGTGGTATCAGGATAGTATGCAAATTTAATTATACCCGCCGAAAGAGTACCGTCCTCATTGTACTTGTTGAACGATTTCGGGTTATCCTTGATTGTTTTCGCTATCGAGGTGCATCCGGAAAATACTGATATAATAGAGAAGAAAAACAACGTTATGATTTTATTATACAAACCCGCCCTCATAGTTCCCCTTACAATAAAGAAGGCAGGGACCCGAAAGCCCCTGCCTGATAATAATCTTTGGGATTATTCGACTTCGATAACCGCGTTCTTTCCGCCGTATCCGTCATCGATGAAGCGTGTAGGCTTAGGTTCGATGGTATTCTCTTCGCTCATAGCCTGCATACTCTGGGGCCACTGCCCGTCGAGAACGAACTTGTAGGGATAGGTACCGGGATCGATTTCGAGGGTAAGGACGAACGTACCGTCATCTTTAGCTTCGAATTCGTAGCTGGGGTCTCCAGGATTCCAACCGTTCAACTCACCGGCCCAGTTAACTTTCTGGGGGGGTTCGGTGTCGGCACCAGCCTTAAACTTAAAAACGATTTCACCGGCTTTGAGAACCGCGCCTTCAGAAGCAGCCGCGCCGCCGTCTCCGCCCTTGTCTCCACCCTTCTTTCCGCCCTTTCCCGCCGCCTGACAAGATGTCAGAACCATCGCGCTCGAGGCGATAAGAACAGCGGCTATCCACAATAACTTCTTCATATTGGACCTCCATCTGTTTTCATTTATGATAACATATCCCAGAAAAAAATCAAGTCTTTTTTCAATTTTTCTGCGTACTTTTTATACGTTCTGCCCGTATAAACGTAACATAAACAGAAAACCGCCCTTTCGGGCGGTTTTCTACTCTATCTTTTAGTCTTCATGAATCTTCATCGGGAATCTTTTCCGGATCGCGGAATACGCGGTCGGCACGACTATCAGCGTGAACACAGTCGAGACGGTCAATCCGCCGAGAATGGATAACGCGAGCGGGGAATACAGTTCGCCGCCCTGCCCGAGTCCTATTGCCATCGGGATCAGACCCAGCACCGTAGTCAGCGTCGTCATCATCACAGGCCGCAGACGCCTCTCGCCGGCTTTCTTGCATGCCTGATCGATCGGTATCCCGCTCGCGTTCAACTGGTTGATATAATCGATGAGCACGATTCCGTTGTTAATGACAATTCCGACTAACACCACCAGTCCCGCAGCGGATGTGGTGCTCAGGGTCGATCCGGTAATGTATAATAATATCAGCGAACCCAGCGCTCCGAACGGTACCGCGAACATGATCACGAACGGCGCGATAAGCGATTCGAACTGCGATGCCATGATCGCATATACCAGGACCAGAGCCAGTATAAATGCCATGGCGAGCTGGGAAAATGTATCCTGCATATCCTTGTACGAACCCCCATACGAAATAGTGAATCCTGTGGGGAGGTATATCTTCTCGGCGATAGCCTTCTGGATGTCGGCAATGACTTGGTCTACAGGCCGGTCGAATACGTCGGCGTTGATCAGAATATAACGGATCGAGTCTTTTCTCGTAATCGCGGTAGGCCCGAACGTCTTCTCGAATTCGACTAATGACAATAAAGGCACCAATTTCCCATTCGGCGACGGAACGCTCAGACTCATGACATCGTCGAGAGTGAGGCGGTCTTCGGGACGCAGGCGTACTACGATTTCTATATCCGTCCCTTCTTTCGACTTGATCGTCGTCGCGACCTTCCCCGCGAACCCGGTCTGGATCGCGCTGGAAATGGACATCGCGTTCAAGCCCGCTTTCGACGCCAGATTACGGTCGATCGTGATCTGAAATTCCGGCAACCCGTCGTCCTTGTCGATATTCGGTTCCCGAAGCCCCGGTATATCCTTAAGGATATCGAGGATTTGTTTTGAAAGTTTCGCGGCAACCTCAATATCGTCACCCTTGAGCTCGATCTGGATCGGAGCGCCTACACGGAGAAATGCGGACGATCCCTGAATGGAAACGTTGATTTTCGCGGGATAGTCTTTCAGCTTTTGACGGACCTTTTCGATCAGTTCTTCAATTCCGATGATTCTTTGTCCAAGCGGAAATAAAAAGACCCGTAGTGTCGCCCTGTAATCCGATGTTCCGCCAAATCTCCCCATAAAACCGCTTGCCTTGATCTGGGTGGTGATCCGGTCGAGGTCTTTCCCGAGCACTTCGGCGATGTCTTTTTCCATCTGTTTCACCATCAGGTCGGTATATTCGACACGCGTTCCTACAGGGAAGGTAATCGAAACATTAAAACGCCCCTCGTCCACCTGCGGGAAACTTTCCTTGCCGATAATGACGCCGAACAGGCCGAGCAGAGCCAATACCCCGAAGAACGTGGGGATCAGGACTATTCGTTTATGCCTCAACGCCAGCGCGACGAGTTTACCGTAGAGGTGGTCCACCTTATCGAGAAATTTCGCGGTTCCCCCCGTTGGCGGCTTGATTACTTTAATTCGGGAGGTCAGCATCGGAATCAGCGTCACCGATACTACGAGTGACGACAGAAGCGAAATGGTGACCGTTAAAGCCAGATCGCGGAATATCTGCGCGACCATACCTTGTACGAACACGATCGGGAGAAAAACCGCGACCGTTGTCAGGGTGGATGCCGTAATCGCGAGAATCACTTCTTTTGTTCCTGTCGCCGCGCCCTTGTAACGGCCCATCCCCTTCCAACGGTGATGATAGATGTTCTCAAGCACCACGATGGAACTGTCCACCATCATTCCTACCCCGAGCGCGAGGCCCGCCAGAGAGATGATGTTCAGGTTTACTTTAAAGGCATACATGAAGATAAAGGTAATAATGATAGACAAGGGGATCGAGACGCCGATAATCATGCTGGAACGGACATCCCAGAGATAAAAGAACAGCACGAGCAGGGCCAGTATGCCGCCTTGTATCGCCGCCGACCATACGCCCCCTATCGACTTGCGGATATCCATCGAAGAATCGAAGAGTTTGGTCAGTTGAATCCCGGCGGGAAGGGTATTGTTCAGTTCTTCAACTGCGGCATTGACATCATCCGCCACCTGAACCGTGTTCATCCCCGCTTCTTTATAAATGAAGAGAGATAATCCCGGTTTGCCGTTATGGCGGAGAATAGCCGTATCTTCGTTATATCCCCATTTCACATCCGCGATATCTTTCAGTTGGATCGGGATGCCGTTCTTCATCGTGACGATGACGCTTCCGATATCATCGAGGCTCGTGAATTCTCCTGTCGTACGCAGGACGAATTTATAAACCCCCTCGTAGGCGTATCCGCCCGCGACGTTTTGGTTCTCCAGAAACAGGGTAGCCGCGATGCTGTCGATATTCAATCCGAACGCTAAAAGGCGGTTCTTATACACATCGACATGCACCTCGCGTTTCTGCCCTCCCGCCATATCGACATTTGCCACGCCGGGAGCCTGTTCTATCTTTTTTCGGATCACGGTATCGCAGAGGTCGTATAAGTAGCTCAAGTCGTCCGAACCGGTCAGTCCGAACGCCATCACGGGGATCAATGCCGTAGAAAATTTGAAGATGATAGGCTTATCCGCCGAATCGGGCAAGGCGTTATTGATAAGATCGAGCTTCTCCCGGATGTCCGCAGTTGCCGCGTCCAGGTTCGCGCCCCAGTTAAAATTCACCTGCACTACGGAACTGCCTTCCCTCGATGTGGACTGGATGTAGTCGATATCGTTGACACTCCCCACCGCGTTTTCCACAAGACGGGTGACCGATTTTTCAACTTCCTGCGGACCGGCCCCGGGATAACTTGTCACGACGGAAAGAGTCGGAACTTCTATATTCGGAAAAAAGTCGATCGATAACTGCGACACGCTGACGAATCCGATGATCACGATAGCCGCGACGGCCATCAGGATAGATACCGGTCGTTTTATGGACGTATCTATTATAGACATAGGTCGCTCCTTATAGGTTACTTTACGGGCTGATTGGTGGATAAAAGCTTTGACGGTTTCATCGTCCCGCCCTTTTCCTCGATCTTGTTCAGCTCCTTTTCGTAAATCGGTTTGATCTTCGTCCCGTTCTTCAGGAACTCCCGCCCGAATATGACGATCTCGTCGCCGACGGATATCCCGGATTGGATCGCGATCTTGTCCTGGTACTCGAAGAGGTATTCGACCTTCGTCAATACCGCAGTGTTCGTGATATTGACATAGACCATGTATTCGCCGCCCTGTTTGAATACGGCGCTGTTCGGCAGAACGAACACGTTATCCGCCGAACGGATGAAAATCGAAACATCCGAGTACATTCCCGGAAGAAGTTCCTTCGACTGGTTGTCGACGGAAGCCCGGACAAGCAGGGTATGACTCTGCGGGTCGACTGCCTTATCCTGCCGGTAAATTATACCTTCGAACGTTTTTCCGGGAAATGCGGGAACCGTGATATATACCTTCTGTCCGATTTTAACGTCGTTGATCTTCGATTCGGGGATATAGATCAGGATATCGACTTTGTCGATATTCCCTACGCTCGCGACGGGAACCGCCGGCGAGACATTCTGCCCGATACTGACAATAACCCGGGTAATATACCCGCTGAGCGGTGATTTGACCGAAGCAAGCGCGAAATCCGCGCCGACCTGGAAACGGTCGACGTACATTATCGTTTCGCCCTTGTATACATACTTTCCCTCGAGTTTAATAATATTCGCGATTTTACCGCTCACATCCGGGTAAATGTACACCTCGTCGCGCGCGGAAAGACCGCCGCTGAGATTAAGGTATTGATCGAGCTTGCCCTTTTCGGCCTTATGGACTATCACGCTCACGGTAATATCCTTCTTGCCCATTTCCTTTTTTCCGCCGCACCCTGTCAGCGCGGCGACGGCGGCCGCCGTTAAGAGTATTCCGGTAATAAGCTTTATTTTCATAATCCGCTCCTTATTGTTTCTGGGTTTCATAGACCGCGGCCGAATCGTACCCGGTCATCCGCCTGAGTTTCAGGACAGCCGCCGCATAATCGTAGACCGACTGGAGATAGTTCGCGAGCGCTTGGGTATAGGCGATCTCGGCGTCGCTGAGTTCGAGGCTTGAGATCGTCCCCGCGTAAAACTTTTCGTTCGCGAGTTTCAGCCCGAGCTTCGCCTGATCGACCGTGGCGCGTACTCCGCCGAGGATCGATTTCGCTTCGTCGATCTGCATATATAACGTCTTGACCTGTAAGTCGATAGTGTTCTCGTACTGCCCGATCACGATATCCATTTTCCGGATCGACGCGTCGAGTTCGGCCATCGCCGCCTCGGTCTTCGAGCCGGGGATCCAGTCGTCGATCGGGATAGTGAGCGCGAGCCCGAGGCTCCAGCTTGTCTTGAAGACGCGTTCGGGATCGGCGGCGTCCGAGTTCTTCTTATAGTCGAGGCCGAAATTGAAGAACCCGTTGAGCGACGGGTAATACCCCGCCGAGGCTATCGCCTTTGATATCTTCATCGTCTCCACCGAGAACTTCATCCCGATCAGATTGATATCGTTGGACTTGGCGAGCGCGGCGGACTGGACGACAGAGAGTCCGGGTATCGCGGTATTCGTGATATCCCAGAGCGCGCCGATAAATTCGGCCTGCGTATCATGGGGAAGCCCGAGCCGTTCGTAGAAGCCCATGATCGCGATAGCATACGCGTTCTTGAGTTTCAGAAGCCGGGGCTGGTTGTTCTGGTACTGCACTTCCATCCGGATTAGGTCGTACTTCGAGACGAGTCCGGCGTTATAGTTCGCCTTGGTAAATTTCAGCGTATTGGAAAGCTGGCGGTTCATCTCGTCGGAAAGCTTGATATTTTCCTTCAGGAGAAAAAGGTTGAAAAAGTCCTTTTTCACAAGGTAAATGATCTCGTTCTTTTTATCAGCGTACTTCTTCCCCACAAGCTCGAGATTGAGCTCCTGAAGCCTGAGCGAGTTCGCGAGGGTGAAGCCGAGGAAGATCGGCTTGGCCAGTTTCAATGTCGCCGAATAGTTATCCGCGAAAACGCTGTTGTTCGTGATGGCAATAGCGCCGAGGTTCATAATGCTGTTTCCCGCATCCACGGTATTGGGATCGAGATAGGTGAAAGTAAACCCGGCGTTGATATCGGGATAGTACATCGACGCCACGGCCTGCTGGTATTTCGCCTTCGCCGTTTCGACATCCTGCTCGTACTGACGGATATCCTGGTTTTTCGAAAGGGCGATCGAGATCGCGTTATCGAGAGAAATATATTGCGTGCCGGCAAAAAGGAGCGCCGGGATAAAAACCGGGATGACCCACAAGAAACGCTTCAGCATAAAAGACTCCTCTTACTTCATTTTTCCCTGATATTCTTTTAATTTCTTATCGAAACTCTTCTGCCATTCGGGATCGGCAATAAACGGTTTCGCCATATCGAGGTACTTCAGCGCGGCAGTAAAATCGCTCTTCTTTTCGCCCCAGTACATCGCGTAGATGAAATAGACAAATCCCTTGAAGTCCTCGCGCGCGTCGGAGGCAGGGAGTTTCTCCAGCACGAACTTCATATCCGCGAGGCCGGTCTTCTCGTCGCCCCCGGCAAAATCCGGCATGAAAAGATAGATCATCGCGCGGTAGAACCTCGGCAGGTAATGTTCCGGGAAGCGTTTCACCGCCAGTTCGAACATCGTCTTCGCCTGATTCCCCGCTTCTATCTTCTTCAACGGGTTCGGGTCGAACTGGGCGAGCGTCGCGTACGCCACCCCGAGATAAGTATAGGTATAGACATTTTTCTCGGTCTTCGCGAGCTCGGTCAACAACTGGACGGATTTTTTGGTATAACTGATGTTGGTAGTCATATTGCCGTAACGGTAAAACACGAGAGCGGCTTGGAATTTCCCCAACGGATCGGTGCCGTCTGTCTTGATCTTCTTCAGGTCATCGATCTTTTTCGCCTTGAAGACTATGACTTCTATTTCCTTGTACGCTTCATCGGGCGCGAACGCCTTCCCGATGGAAATGGCGAAAACAAACAATATAGCGGTTTTGACTGCGATCATCGTACGTCTCCTTTAGGTTTATCGATCCCCAATCCGCGAAGGATCATTTTCTTCATCTCGGCAAATCCCTGTTCCTTTGTAAACTTGGGCGTTATCCCGATAGTATGCTTGATATCCATCAGGTCGCAAAACGCTTTGAAAAATTGGTTGATTGTCATAAAAATCAGGTCGGCGGCAATCGCCGTATCGATATCGGGAAAGATCGCTTTCTCGCGTTTCCCTATATCGAGCGCGTCCTTGAGAATCCCGATCATCCGGTCGCGATGCTCCATCAGGTGGGTATATATGATATTGATATCCATATTTCTTTCGATCTCGTTTTTGATATGAAGGAAGCGGTCCTCCGCCATGACCGCGCGGAAAAACCTTCCCCGCCGGACACTGAAATGTTCCGCCGAATCTAAATAGAGTTCGATCGATTCCCGGAAACCGAGGTCTTTCCCGGCCTGCTGGAAATCGCGCTCCATTTCGAACATCGTCCGTGTGACGACCGAGAGGAAAAGGGAAATCTTTTTACCGAAATGCCTGTAGACCGTGCCCTTGCCGATACCGGCTTTTTCGGCGATAACATCCACACTGGCCTGAAAATAGCCCTTCTGCTCGAACTCGCCCACTGCGGTTTCGATGATCTTTTCTTCCAAGGGTGTCAGAGTTTTCCGCATGATAAACTTCATATAATATCCGTGATATACGGACGGACAAGTCCGTCCGATTCGATATGTCATGCCGGGTTTTCACATAATTACCGGCTTACGCGGACTTCCCAGTCCGTTTTCAACCTTAATTATAGCAATTTTCGCTGACAAATGTCAATCCCAAGATTTGACTATTTTTACCGCGATTCGGATGCAAAATTCGGAAGTATATTTTTCAGGCGGGTTTAGAGAGAATTGACGAGGTTTTTAAACGTCTCGCCGCGTTCGGCATAGTTCCTGAACATATCGAAACTCGCGCACCCCGGCGAGAGTACGACCGCCTCGCCCGAAACGGCGTTATCGCGGCAGTAACGGACGGCGTCGGCCATATCCTTCGCGCGGTAGGTGTCCCTGAACGCCAACTCGCGCTCGATCTTTTCCGACGCCTCGCCGATCACGACAAGCTTTTTCAGCTTCTTCGCGGCGAGATCGCGGATCAATGTAAAATCGAGTCCCTTATCCCGTCCGCCGACTATCGCGAGAACGGGAGTGTCGAAACTCAGGAGCGCCTTTTCGAGCGCGTTGACCGTCGTAGACTTAGAGTCGTTATAGTACGACACGCCTTCCAGTTCGCGGACAAACTCGAGCCTGTGCGGAAGCCCCTTGAACTCGGCGAGCGCCGCGCGGATACCGCCGCCGGAAACCCCGGCTTCGCCCGTCATCAGGATCGCGGCCATCGCGTTCTCGACATTGTGGATGCCGTTCAGCGCGATCTTGCTCCGTTCGACAAACTTCTCGCCCTTGAGATAGACCCATTCCCCGTCGAAGTAACAGTCCGCCTTGGGATCGCGCCGGCTGAATGTCACGATCCGGGCGAGGACGCCCTTCGCGACCTGATCGTAATACGGCGAGTCGAGGTTCAGCACCGCGACATCGCCCTTCGACTGGTTATTGAAGATGTTCTTTTTCGCGAGAAGGTATTCATCGATAGAGGGGTAACGGTCGAGATGGTCGGCGGCGATATTAAGCACCGCGGAAATCTTCGGACGGAAGCTCACGATCTCCTCGAGCTGGAAGCTCGAAAGTTCGAGAGTGACGACCGAGTCGGGCCGCATGTCATGGTAGAGGTCGAAAATGGCAGTGCCGATATTCCCGCCGACCAGCGCCGGGAGTTCCCGCTTGACAATCTCGTGCACCAGAGTCGTGGTCGTGGTCTTGCCGTCGGTGCCGGTGATCGCGATATAGGTGTTCTTCGGGAAGTAGCGGAAAAAGAGCTCGATGTCGCCGATCACTTCTATCCCGCGCCGTCTCGCTTCCATTATCAACGGGATATCGAGAGGCACACCGGGACTGGGAAGGATCATATCGACATCGTACTCCTCGATGATACCGGGGTCCTGCCGTCCGAGGAGATCGACAGTTTTACCGAGCTTGTTCAGTTCGTCGAGAAGGCCGAGTTTCTCCGGGTCGCGCACCGTGTCGGACACGAGGACGGTATTGCCGAGCTCGAGCAGAACCCTCGCCGCCGAGAACGACGTCCGCTTCGTGAAACCGGCGACCATGATATTTTTATTCAGCATAATGACTCCATGATAGATTGCTTCCCGCCCGCCATGCGGACGGATGTGAAAATCGAAGGGATATTATAACGGGAAGCGGCGGGGAAATCAATTCGCGGAAGAGGAACTGATGCTATCGCTTATAAGGCAATAAAATCTTCAACTGATATTCCCGCTTGTTTCAGTATCGCGGCAAGAGTACCTTCCGGCATATCGCCGGGATGGTTAGGAATTGTAATTCTTTTATGGTCACTTCTATTAACCGCCGATTCTCGGCGGCAAAGAAGTGACCATTGGGCGTATTATCAAGATATCACACTTTATGTTATTGATGTTTAGGGCTTACTGAAAAACAAGTATCCCGTTACGCACAAGATAAATTGGCAAATACTCCGAAAAATAACCGCATAAAAAAGCGGCGCAAAAGAAGCCTGAGCTTCTTTTCCAAATTCATC
>Ga0209416_1002152_pt1 | contig 11458 bp, 7 predicted proteins | sample RifGroF1_FD_184001 | JGI IMG/M metagenome (GOLD analysis project Ga0209416, IMG submission 184001) | Groundwater microbial communities from Rifle, Colorado, USA - Groundwater F1 (SPAdes) (version 2) | ecosystem: Environmental > Aquatic > Deep subsurface > Groundwater | place: Rifle, Colorado...
CCACGAGCTTGTCGCGCGGTATCTCCACGTCGATATTCTTCAGATTATGTTCTTTCGCGCCCTTGATGTAAATTTTATCGGTCATAGTCCGCCCCATTTTGGAAATAGGCTATATTTTAAGGGTTTTCAGGTAAATCGTCAAACAAAGTCTTAAAAGATATAAAATGGAACATTTTTGACTTTTTTATTCGGTATGTTTAAATTTATTGATGTTATTCATTCTTAAAAAGGGGGACGGATGAAATTTTCAGAGCGAATTGGGAAAACACCTATAAGAAGTGAAATACAACTAGAATCTATGGATAGAGATTTGAAATTTTCGTTATGGAATGTATTAGTTCTTTATATCTTTAATCCCTCTTTGAAAGAATATTCGGTAGGTAAAAGCGTCTTTTATGATCTTTTTTTCGATATGTGGATTTACTTTCTAAAAAATGCTTTTGATGAAATGCCCTATTCAACAGAATTATTTTTGGAACGCATAAAAAGAGAATATTTTGGTCGTAAATGGGATGGTATATATGATTTAATCGAATATATTATTCAGCATTATGAAGATAAATATAAAGATAGTTTAATAGAAAATATCAACTGGGTTCTCGAAGATGAGATAGCAGGTTATAGAATTGTCGGCGATCAAATTACAAAGATAACCGACGAAAACGAATTAAATTCAATTGAAGAAAGTAGTTCTAAAGATAAATTTAATGGGGTACATACTCATTTAGAAACAGCATTGAAAATGCTTTCCGACCGAAAATCTCCCGATTATAGAAATTCAATTAAAGAATCTATCAGCGCGGTTGAATCTATTTGTATTTCTATATCTGGAAATCTAAAAGCTTCTTTAGGAGATGCTTTAAAACTACTAGAGACAAAGATTCAACTTCATGGCGCATTAAAGCAAGGGTTTTCTTCTCTTTATGGATATTCCAGCGATGCCGATGGAATAAGACATGCAATGTTAGACGAAACAAATGTCGATTTTGAAGATGCGAAGTATATGCTGATTTCCTGTTCTGCGTTTATCAACTACCTGATCGTTAAAGCCCAGAAAAACGGAATTACTCTCGAATAAAAAAGGGAGACCAAAGTCTCCCTTTTATGAATTTTGATAGTATGCGAAACTAAGGCTTGATATCATACATGAGCTTATTACCTAATGTCTGCTTATAGGTATTAAACTGATCCCAGTATCCCTTGATGATCTCTTTGTACTTTTTCATGAGCTTCTTTTCCGAGCTATCCTTAAACGCGAAGTTCTTCACATAGTCGTCCTTGTACATTTTCTGCCAGCCGGCTTCGACTTCCTTTTCAAGATCCATCCACTCAGTCAGGAAAGCGTCTAAACGAAGCTTTTTTGTCTCATCCGCATTGTTTCCTTCGATCAGCATCACATCATTGTAAATACTGTTATAGAACTCGTTAAAAACTTCTTTAGAGCTTTCGAGCATTTTCTTACCCTGGGGGTTGGCATAATTCGGGGTACATTCGTTCAGACACTTATTGAGGCTATGGGTCGAATGCTTGACACTGGAGGCTACATCTTTCGCGACTTTTAAAGCCGCGCCGTAAAGCGCTTTCGCTTTATTAGCCGCGGCTTTACCCGCCTTCTGCGCAAGTTCTTTGGTTTTCTTATACAGCTTCTTCGCCGCTTCCGCGACAAAATCCTTCACAGCGGGTATGACCTTTTCGGTGATCCCGTCGATAATTTTGCTGAAGCCGATTTCCCCGTTTACGCTGAATTTCAGGCTTTTACCGATAACTGACACTTCTCCGGCGATATCACCCATGAGCTTATTACCGTTAATCATACCGTTAATAACCATCGATTTGATCTCAAGCTGGGCGATAATCGCGTCGATAGCGACTCTTAACGCCTTCACCTTACCGAGAACTTCGGTAACCTTCCCGCGTAATGCGCCTAATCCGCCGCTCTCAAGGGTCAGGCCAATACCGAGGCCTTTAGGCTGGATGCGCAGCGATGCGGTGTTCAGTCCTAGGACAGAAAGGATCTGCCCGACGCCCGGGATGTAGTCGGTAAAATCACCGGCGGGTATTTCGGCGGTCAGGTCGAAATCTTTGGCCGACTTAAAGTAACCCTTGAAATCATAGGTGCCCCACTTCGGGATACCGATCGAATACACGTTACCGGACTTCTTCTCGAAACCGACGGAACCTATACCTGGAATTTCCACCATAAACGATTTTGCCGAATAACCGAACACACTCAATACGGCAATCATCAACAAAACCAAAACACTTCTCTTCATTAAAGACTCCTGTAAATATTTGTTTGCCTTTCACCATACACGCGTTAATTATTAAATTGTTTCCATGGAATATTATTAGTATACTATTAACATGTGAATATTTCAACATAGTAATCAGTATTTTTTCTTAGATGTGCTATATATAGTTATAGATGTGTTATATTACTAATGTTTGTATATATTACAATTATAGTTATATGATATATATATCATATAAGATTGTGATGTTTAACATTATTATAACTAATATAACATATATTGTATATATGTTATATATATCATTAATTCATGGTGTTTTTCATAATTAATCTGATTTTTACAAACTGTTCACTCCCCATAACCAACTTTTATCAGAGGAGGATGTCGGGATTAGCCGTCACGCAGGTGCTACGCACACTAATTTTGGGTATTTTTAATACCGCAGGCTGGCGAAAGTACTGCCGGACACTGCGGTAATGAGATTACCCCACCCGCAGGGTGCGCAGTGACTACCTACCCGAATACTTGGCAATATGCCATGACGCAGGCTGGCGATTTATATTGCCGGATACTGCGGTAATGGGATTACCCCACCCGCAGGCGCTACGCACACTGACATTGGTTGTATACAATGACGCAGACTGGCGATTTATATTGCCGGACACTGCGGTATTGGGATTAGCCCACCCGCAGGGTGCGCAGTGACTTGCCCGAAACTAACTTTTCCGCTATAATAGTACTCCAATTACTTTAAGGATGTCCGATGATTTGCCCGTTATGCGGCGCAGGCGATACCGTGTTCAAGTACCGGATCGCCCGCTTCACGCCCCCGTTCGATATCTACGAATGCCGCGCCTGCCGGTTCCAGTTCCGCGACAGGACGGGTCTCGACGCGTACTCGTACTACGATCAGGGATACTACGAGGGCGGGAAGGAGTTCACCTACACGGACGAACGCCGTCTGGAGGAAGCGTCGCGGATAGTATGGCGCGCGCGGATGAAACGCCTTAAACGGCGCGACCATAGCGGCGCGGAAGAACCCGCGTTCCTCGATATCGGGTGCTCGTTCGGCGGACTGATGCAGATCGCGGAGGAGCAAGGTTACCGCGCCTATGGCGCGGAGGTCTCGGAGTACTCCGGCGGATACGCGCGTAAGCGTTTCGGCGGGGATCGCATATTTACCGGGAGTATCGAGGATATCGCTCTCCCCGAGGGGAAATTCTCCGCCGCCGCAATGATAGAAGTCATCGAGCATATCGCCGACCCCCGTAAAGCGCTCGAAAATATCGCGCGCGCGATGAGACCGGGCGGCGTGTTCCTCGTGCAGACCGCCGATATGGACGGATTACAGGCCCGGCGCGCGAAGGATATGTACCACTATTACCTCCCGGGGCATCTTTCCTACTTCGACAGGCATAATTTGAGAAATTTATTGATGGAAAGCGGGTTTAGCCGTACGCAGTACATAGGCGGAGTGGAATTCGGGCTTCTGCCGAAATTATTGAAGTCCCGCGCATCTTTTTCACGGTTTTCGGAGTATATTAAATGGGTAAGAATATCGTTTTATCACTGGATGAGTAAAATAACGCTGGGGCCGTGGCATCTCACGAGCTCGATGGTGATATTGGCATGGAAGTAGTTTATATCGAACGGAACATACCCGCTCAACCCCCTGCGCTCGAACTCGAAGATAGAAAGAAGGAGAACCGGAAGCGGGTCACCGTATTCGTCGCGCTGTCGATTGTCGCGCATTTTTACCTGTTCCTGTTCAGTTCCGCCCTGCTCGCGGGAGCGTTCGCGATAGTCCATGCCAGCCCCGGATACTGGTGGATCATCCTCTGGGCGTTCTTCACCGCCTACACCCTCTTCATCCTGTACATCGCGCCCTATGTGATCGAACCGCTCTTCAATAAGTACAAGCCCCTCGACGACCCCGGGCTGGAACAGGGTATCCGCGAACTGCTCGACAAAGCCGGGATAAAAGTATCCAAGATATTAGTGATCGACGCGTCGAAGCGCACCGGGCACACTAACGCCTATTTCACGGGGATCGGACGGAACAAACGGATCGTGTTTTACGATACGCTCCTCACGCAGATGGACCGTGAGGAAGTCCTTTCCGTCCTCGCGCATGAGGCGGGGCATTGGAAACACGGGCATTTCATCAAACGGCTGGCGGGAATGACGGCGGGATCGGCGGTTTTGCTCTATGGGGCGTTCGCGGTAATAGGCTCGGGCATTCTTCGGACAGTGTTCCCCGTCGCCGGGGCGGATTTCTTCACGGATATCGTCGTGATGGGGTTTATCGGAAGCCTCGCGATGTTTTTCTTCACGCCCCTGTCGAACTATTTCTCGCGGCGTTCCGAACGGCAGGCTGACAGGTTCGCTCACGAGATGACCGGGAGTTCCGGCGGGCTTGTGTCTGCGCTCGTGAAGCTCTCCGCCGACAACCTCTCGACGCTTCATCCGCACCCGTGGTACGCGATGTTCCATTACAGCCATCCGCCCGTCCTCGAACGGATCGCGTTTCTCAAGAGCCTCGACCGGAAATAGTTTGCCGCCGGATTTGCCATTGGGATACCGATGCGCGTCCGGCCCCCGCCGGGAAATGCCGGAACATCCCACAAGGGAAACCTCGATACATCCTTCGGACACTCGCCTGCATTCTGCGTATGCAGACATGGTTTCCGTTTTTTGTCTCCCGGCTGTCTGTACTTCGGTTGTTTCTTCCCGCGCGTTATGAAGCGCATCTTCCGGACATACGGACACCTCGGCTACGCCCCTAACATGCGTTCGGGACAAGCTCGATGTCCGGTGATTTCTGTATTTGTATTTTTCCCTGCCTTTCTGTATTTGTCGCCCCCGCCTCTATGCCGAATTGAAATCAATTCTTCGCATCCAAAATGATTTCCCCGCGAAACGTCAAAAACGCCGTCTGTCTGACGACCGCAGAGAGGAGTTTCGGCGTTTTCGTTTCGCGCTTTTTACCGTTTAACCGCGCGAACAGATAAAACCGGCATCAAGGCGGGGCACTCGCTTGCCCCGCGTTCCCTCGCGGGGTTGTTTCATTTCTTTCTGGTGACAGAAAGTATCATATTACTTCCCCCTCCCCCCAAATCCTTCGGAAGGCTGATTTTTATATTATTGCTGTTTTGGTTCTTTTCGGGCATCGGGGGAGTCCTTGGTTTCACTGACTTCTTTTAATTTTCTTTCTTCTTCCTCTTCCTGTTCAATTTGTTTTTTTCGTTCTTCCATTTCTTTTATTACATTTTTATCTTCTTCAATAATTCTGTCTGTTTCAGTCAAAGCAGTTCTAATTTCTTCTAAAACCCCTCCTTTTAATGGTCCTTTAAAATCCTCGAAATTTTCGATCCCAATTCTTCTCATGATAAGCGCGTATAGCATTCTATTTGAATATATAAAACTTTTCTCATACTCATTTTCTGTATGATAATACTTATCTATTTCATATGGGGATATTCCAATATTAGTAATAGAAAATTTCTTATCGTTCTTTAAATAAACAATGGATCTATAAAATGCGAAGCAAATATAACCTCTAAATTTTACCCTCTTTATATCCTCCCAGTTACAAATTTTCCGCGGTCTTTTAAAAACCCATCTTGAAAACTCCCAAAGATAGGTGCCATATAATCCGTCTTCCCTGACATAGATTCTCCAATAAGAGTTAAAAGGGGTATGAATGGTTGCCAAAAAAGTATCTGAAATAAAAAAAGAAATCATTAAGAAAAAATATAAAACAAGACCAAATATAGCAAAATAGGATAATGATATACCACCTTGGAAATACTGTATTATACCAATCACCACTTTTGGAAGTGCAATAAATACTAAGGTTAGAACAACAAAAACTCCAAAAAGTAAATATCCAAAAAAAGATACGCTGTATTCTCTATACATTAAGTCTCTCGAAAAATTATTTTTTTAACAAAAAGACTACCTTAGTCTCCGTTCTTGTCCTTCTTTTTCAGGTACTCGATACGCCGGTGATAGTATGACGAGAGGTTTTTAAAGATCGACTGCTTGACAAGGTCGAATTCCCGCATCGTCAGGTCGCAGTTCGCGAACTGTCCCTCATCCATCCGCTTTTTGATCGAATCGTCGATGATTTCGTGAATGGTGTTTGTCGAGAACCGGTCGTTGTTCTGCGCGTAGGCGCGCGTGGTCGCCTCGACAGTATCGACGATCTGCAGGAGCGCGGTGTATTTGTTGTGCGGCAATGGGCCGGGGTATTCGTAGTCTTCCTGGTTGATATTCTGGTCGCCGTAGAGCCCGGCGGCCTGGTGATAGAAATAGGATATCATCGTCGTCCCGTGGTGCTCGCGGATGAAGTCGATGATCTCCCCGGGCAGGCCGTACTTCTGCGCGATCTCCACCCCCTCGCGGACATGCGCCTTGATGACGGAAACGGAGATCGTGGGCTTCAAGTCCTCGTGGGGATTCTTCAAATCCTGGTTCTCGATGAAATAATTCGGGTTGTCCATCTTGCCGATATCGTGATAGTACCCGCCGACCTTCGCCATCAGCGGGTCGATGCCGAGCTGGTCGGCCGCTTCTTCCATCAGGTCGCCGAGGAGCATGGAATGGTTGTAGGTGCCGGGCGCTTCGAATTTCAGCTTTTTCAGCAGCGGGCTTGTCGAGGGATTGGACAGTTCCAGCAGGCGGAAACGGGTGGGGATGTTGAACACCTTCTCGAATAGCGGGATGACCACGCCGAGGCTGACGATCGCGCAGGTGAAACTGTTGCCGAACGCGAACAGGATGCTCAGCCCGAGGTCGTAGCCCGTGATATTGCTGTAACGGTCGTAATAGGCGAAGAGCACGAAGATGAACTCGATAAAGCCGAACAGGAGGCCTTGGAAGAAGAAGTCGGTCCTGTAACGCAGGAGCCTGTGGCTGAACGCGACCGAAAGGGTGATGACAAGCAGGTTCAGGAACGCCACGATATGGAACGAGGGATAGAAAATATAGAACATATCGAACATGAGGAGCAGGAACACGGACAGCCTCGGGTTACGCAGGAGCACGGGCAGATTGATCGCCGAGAGGATGACCGGGATCAGTAGGAAGATCGGGATCGCGAAATAGTTCCGTGTGACATATGCCATATAATAGGAAAGGTTCGCCATGATGAAAAAGATGATCGCGATCCAGACATTCCGCCTGATATTGAACGCGTCGCCGTCCAGTTTCAGGAACACGTACACGATCAGCACGGACAGCATGAAGGAAAAGATCAGGTAGAGGATGACCCGTTTCCCGGCGATATTGTCCTTGAAATCGTGATAGCCGATCATTTTCGACAGTATCTCCGGGGTCAGGATATCCCCTTTCATGATGATCACTTCGCCTTCGCGGATCACTTTTTTCAGCTTGTTCTTTTCCAGTTCCTTCTCGATGATCGCGTTCCGCTTCTCGAGGTCGATCACCGCAGTCGGCAGAAGCAGGTTGACCATGATCTCCGCCATCGCCTCGCGGAACAGGGGATTCATCTTGGGGTAGATCGAGTTGACCACCGGCAATATAGCTTCCTTTTCCAGCGGCGCGGTATGGATATCCTTCAGCGTGATATTCGAGATGCCTTCCAGCGTCTCGATAATAATCGAATTCTTGATCTCGGTGTCCGGGAGCCTGTCGACTATCCAGAAGTTCCGGACTATCGCCCTGTAAACAAAGTCGAAACGGTCCTGATATTTGGTGAGGAGGAAACGGTTATTCTGGATATACTGCCAGACTGTCATCGAGAAGACATATCCCTCCGCCTTGACACGGATCTGGAAATCCTCGTTCCTCTCGATCGCCATGACAGTGAGGAACTCCTTCAGCGAGTTCTGGAATCCCTGCTGGTGGAACGCGACGGGTTTATAATAGTAGGGTTTCGACACTTCGATATAGTTCAGGATGTTTTTCAGTTCGGCCTTGTCGTAGTACGAGAACGTGTACTCGGAGACGATCGTCTCGCGCGCGGGATCGCCGATCTGGTAATTGATATCCACCGGAACGATATAACTGAGGGTGATAAGGACGGAAATGATGAAGTACGCTATCCCGAAGAGGATGAAATTCTTTTTTCCGACAGCCCGGATAGAAGCCTTGGCCTCGAGAGCGATTTTATTGAGAATCTCTTTCATATGTTCTCTTTTTTATCATGATTCTCGTAAATTTCGATGATCTTCTTAACTAATCCGTGCCTCACGACGTCATTTCTGTTGAAATAATGGAAAGCGATCCCCTCGACGTCCTTAAAATACGATTCCGCTTCACGAAGGCCGGACTGCCGTCCGACCGGAAGATCGATCTGGCTGACGTCGCCCGTGATGACCATTTTCGAGTTCTCGCCCAAACGGGTGAGGAACATCTTCATCTGGAGCGATGTGGTGTTCTGGGCCTCGTCGAGGATGACGAACGAGTTGGCGAGGGTGCGTCCGCGCATATAGGCGAGAGGCGCGAGTTCGATCACACCGTCCTCTATCAGGTAACGGGTCTCGTCGCCGGGCAGCATGTCGTGGATAGCGTCATAGAGCGGGCGGACATACGGATCGATCTTCTCCTCGAGCGTCCCCGGCAGGAACCCGAGGTTCTCACCTGCTTCGATCACGGGACGGGTCAGGATCAGACGGCTGAACATTCCCTTGGTCAGGAGATGCAGGCCGACCGCGACTGCGAGATAAGTCTTTCCCGTTCCGGCGGGACCCACCGAGAATACGAGATCGTGTGACAACATCTTCTTCACATACTCCTGCTGGTTCAGGTTGCGGGGCTTCACCCGGAATTCCTTACCCCGCCGCCGCCCGGAGATCACCATCCCTTCCTTGAGCGCGTTATCGCCGGCGTAATGCGACGGGGTTTCGCTCTTCTCGATCAGGATGCGGACATCCTCATGGGTGATCGGGATATTCCCCTGCGCGAGCTGGAATAGACGGTTCAGGACATAGGACGTCTTCGCGACAGATTCGTCGTCGCCTTCTATAATAAGGTTATGTTCGCCGGGGGTCAGTTTCACCTTCAGCATCCGTTCGACCAGCCTCAAATGGGAATCGTGGACACCGAAAGCCAGCACCGGATTGATGCTCTGGGGGACGGGAATTTTCAAACTCATATCTCTCCTTGCGGCTGTAATCTTCCTCCCGGATATTCAGAAGCAGCCGCTTGCGGGCTTGATGACAAACTCATTTTGTCATTGCGAGGCGTCATTGTGAGCTTGCCGAACCATAGCCGAAGCAATCTATTTAATTGCTGGGTATATATATAAAACAGACTGCTTCGCCGCTTCGCGTCTCGCAGTGACAAATAATCGTGTATTTCATGACTTCGTCAACATGCGCTTGCTCGAGCGCCCAATAATATACTTCAAAACGGGTTTTCTGTCAACCCGCGGCGTGTTTCGGGCGGAAAACCCTGAAACGTTAGTTCACAAAGTGCATTGTGCACTTTGTAGACCGGGATAATTCACCGCCGTCACGATTCGGCGGATTTATAATTCGTTACCTCATAACATGTTATCACAAATGGAAGCGGTTACATAAATCTTTCTGTCCGGGCTTGGTATATTTATTGCACCTATAAGGAGATAAAATAATCAGGAGGGTCAAATGATTAAGTTCGGAAAACTCTTCGGGATCGCGTTACTCTTCTTATTCTCCGCGAACCTGATGTTCCCCGCCACTATCGTGTCGAAAAACTTCGACGGCGATACCACGCTCGCGGGTTGGGTGCGTTCCAGCACCAGTTATGTCACCTACTACACCAGTACCTATAAGATCGGTACCGGTTCGATGCGTATTGTCTATAACGCCAATGCGTATCTGAATGTCAGTACGGTCGGGTATACCGGAATCTCGGTCACTTTCAAACTCCTCGGGTCTTCTCTCGAAGCCGGGGAAAAGTGCGTATTCGAGTATAACACCGGGGCCGGTTGGGTCGAGGCCGCGAGCCTTGTCGATCCCTCGGACGACCTGACATGGAAGTCCTACAATGTCACTATTCCGGCGGCGGCGAACAATAACGCCAATTTCCAGATACGCTTCCGGATGGTTGCAAATTCCACGGCGGACTATATTTATGTTGAAGATATAGTTGTCAGCGGGACGTCTACCGCTCCAGTACTGCCGACCATTCTTTCCAAGAATTTCGACGGCGATACCACACTTGCCGGATGGGTACGTTCCAGCACCAGTTATGTCACTTACTATACCGGAACCTATAAGATCGGTACAGGCTCGATGCGTATCGTGTACAACGCCAACGCGTCTATCCCTGTCAGTACCACAGGGTATACCGGAATTAACGTTTCGTTCAAACTCCTCGGTTCTTCTCTCGAAGCCGCGGAAAAGTGTGTATTCGAGTATAACACCGGAGCCGGATGGGTAGAAGCAGCAAGTCTTGTCGATCCCGCGGACAACCTGACTTGGAAATCTTATAGCGTCACTCTTCCCGCAGCGGCAAACAACAACTCCGCGCTTCAGATCCGTTTCCGGATGGTTGCTAACTCTACAGCGGATTATATTTATATTGAAGACGTGCTTGTCACAGGAAGCGTTTTAGCCGCTCCCACGCCTTCGGCTCGTTCAGGAATGGGCGCGATCATCTATACCGGCGGCGTAGCCTTTCGTGTATGGGCACCCTACGCTACTTCGGTCGCGGTCGGCGGCGATTTCAATAGCTGGAGCGCCACCGCTAATGCCCTCGCAAGCGAAGGCAACGGCTACTGGTCTGTCGATGTCGCGGGCGCGGCAGTCGGCCAGAAGTATAAATTCATCATCAACGGCGATATGTGGAAGAAAGACCCGTATGCCAAGAAGCAGGAACATTCAGCGGGCGCTTCTATTATCTATACCCAGACTCCTCCCGCCGGGATCACTATTCCTTATTTTGAAGATATGATCGTTTATCAGCTTCATGTCGGCTCGTTCGCCGGAAGCACTGCGACCGGCATCAGCAAGTTCGCCGATATCGCCAACAAGGCTCAGTATCTGAAAGACCTCGGCGTCAATATGGTCGAGCTTCTCCCGATCATGGAATTCCCGGGCGAAAATAGCTGGGGTTACAATCCCGTCGACATCTTCGCTCCCGAAGCGGATTACGGCGGTCCCGAAGGCCTCAAGAACCTTGTTACCGCTTTGCATACCAAGGGCATCGGCCTCATCCTTGACATCGTTTACAACCACCTCGGCCCGTCCGACATC
>Ga0209416_1002153_pt1 | contig 11452 bp, 11 predicted proteins | sample RifGroF1_FD_184001 | JGI IMG/M metagenome (GOLD analysis project Ga0209416, IMG submission 184001) | Groundwater microbial communities from Rifle, Colorado, USA - Groundwater F1 (SPAdes) (version 2) | ecosystem: Environmental > Aquatic > Deep subsurface > Groundwater | place: Rifle, Colorado...
ATTTTTTTGACCATCTATACTTGCAGAATGAATAAATGACAAACTAGAATATTGTGGCAATGAATTAACTTTTGTAATATATACTTGTGCTATATTCCCATTCGAGTTTCTTGCTTGTTGCTCTGCACTAGAATATAAATTAGATTCAAAGTATATATCTAACCACCTACATAATAAATATAATGCTTTTTTTGTGTCTTCGTGTGTTTCAACAAGATATGAATATAATTCTATTGTGCATTTTCTACATATAAACATCCGACCATTATTACTCTTAACCAACAAAGATGTTGATTGATAAAATCCCTTATCTTGGTCTGTATATTTCTTTGAACAACATGGACATCTATAATATTCTTTTTCTACTTGTGGCAGAGACACTTCTATAGTTTCTTTTGTCTTAGTTGTTGCCACTTTCTTAGGTCTTCCTGCCACAAGGTCACTTCCTTTAATTATTAACTTACCTCTTCTAAATATTTATATTTACCATTATAATAGTTATCTAAAAACTCATAAAATTGTTCTTCAGTATTTCCACCATATCCAAACTCCTCATGGAATTTGGCGTGATATCTCTCTTCTAAACAAACGCCCAAAGGATGTCTGTAATGAATTTCAAGACATTTATCTACTAATAATTTTATTTCTTCATCGGAGTAAAAAGAAATGTCTTCATATAACGGTAATCCAGTTTCTTCTAAAGTATCTTTAACTATGTTATCAAAAGAGTATAAATGATGAATATCATTGAACCTCTTACCAGTAAGCAAACTAACATAATTAGAATTTTCAACACTGTCTATTTTCCATTGTTTTAAATTTCTTCTTAATTCTTGGTATAATGCACTAATTCCACCTTTATAATTTGGATTTAATGAACCAAATCTCTTGCTATCAAATTGAGGATTATTATCATTTCTCCATTTATTGGTTCCTTTTAGTCTTTCAGAATGAAATTCTCCTATCTCATCATGTACTCTTTGCAAAGTTTCTTCTGTTTTTAAGAATCCTAAATCATTTGCCCTATGCATTATTTTATTTATACTTAGGAATGGAAAATATGTATTATATAATTCTTTATTAGTCATATGGGGATAATTATCTTTTAGAGTTTGAATATCTTGTTCTGACCATTTATAAACATCAGAATTAAACCTGAACGATTCTCCTTTGCACTCACGACATACGTTTCGAAATTGATCAGTACATTTTACATCTTTCGGGAAATAATTATACTCCATAGGCAAATATCTATTACATGATTTACAATATTTATGAAGAACATTATCTATAATTTTATATTTTAGACTTTTATAATCTTCAATATAACTTTCAATTTTTCTAATACCTAACTTTTGTGCTATATGTAATATTGCTTTTTCTGTACGCCTTACTGATAGTAATGGAATAATATCATATAAGTTTAATTCCATATAATTATCTTTTACAATATTAATATCCTCATCTGACCATGATTCACTTGCTATATCTGGAAAGAATTTTCTATTGTTGCACTCCAAACAAGTGTTAACAAATCCATCTAAAGATACTTTACTTAATTGAAAATAATCTCTTGATATTAATAATTCTCTTTCACATTTCGGACATTTTTTAAATCCGTCACGACAATCTGTATCTCTACGCTTTATTTGACATTTAATGCAAACGTTTAAATAACCGTCCAATGATTTTGCAGATGTCTTAAAATTTGTAGAATTTATTTCCAAAATATTTTCACAATCTACACATTTCTTTACTCCAGTAGTGTTAACATTGCCACGATTTTTCTCTGAAGCTAATTTGCTTCTGCATTTTTTACAGACAGAGTTTAGGCCTTCCTTGCATCCACTGTGAACATGAAAATATTCTTTTGTTGCTGGATATTCATGACCGCATGTTTTGCATTTCTTCATCTTTACTTCTAATTCATGATTTTCTACTAACATTTTCTAATTCCTTCTTTCCGTACATTTTATTTCTCCGTACTAACCACCTAAAAATAAATAGAAGAGAGGGTACGGAGAATAGGAGCAACCCTAAACTACCTCTCTTCCAATGAACAAATTATGCTCACATAAAAACCTAGTCAATTAAGACTAGGCATAATCTAAACACAATTAAATTAACTCACAAATCTAAAATAAAACTTAGATTTTATTGGATAATTTATAACTCCACAAGTTATAAATTAATAATATAACCCATAATAGTTATATGAAATCATCACGAATCCTCATTACACTCAGCAATATAGCCCTTATGGGACTCCCAACCAATATTTTTCATATCGTCAGCAAAATCTATAAGACACTCTAAAATGCAGTCAGGGCAACCATTTGAACCCATAATAAAATCATGTGCCATAGAAATAAATGCTTCTTCTCTACATTCTAGGCAATCACATTCATCATCTTGTTCTTCAATTTCACGACCACATCCATCACATGCTGATCCATCTTTACAGTCACAATCTTTGCAATTACATTGGTCTAACCTACGTTGTTCAACACAATCAGGACAATCACATTGGATAACTAAATCATTATCAATGTAATCTTCTTCCAAGCCTTCATTTTTACAACATGTACATTCAAAATCTGGACAATCTTCATTATCCTTGCATTCACAGCACATACAATAAGAAGATTCCTCTAATTCAACTTTATCAATTTCATCATCTTCCAAACATTGCTCAGTCTCTAACTCACGAAAATATTCTTCTCCAGAACAAGATTCTCCATCAACAGAAAATACCTCATACCATCGACCTTCTTTAGCATCCCACATAGATTGAGTTTGAAAAATACGCATTATTATTTCCTCGCTTTTATTTTTTATTTTATTTTTATATTGTCTAATCCTAAATCATAAACCTTAACTACTCTTCTTCAACAACATCAAATTGACTCATAAAACTATCTAATTGCACATCTAATTGAGCAGAAACTTTAATCATACTATTCCCAAGTTGACTATATATTTCAGTAGATGTTTCTAAACCAGTCTTTGTTTTTATTGCATCTATGTAATTAGTTAATAATTCCTTTGCTTCATAATCATCCATTTCTCTAATAGTAAAAATTATGTCCATCAATTCTTGACATTGAGGGCAATCACATTCTTCATTAGAATCATATTCGGAATCATTAGAATTATATTTATTAATATTAGTGACATTACTAGGTTTGGGAGAATTGCTATTTTCAGGACTTCCATTCATTTTAGGTAAGGGAGGTAGAATGTATAGTGAGTCATCTTGTTCCATTGAATCATATACTTCTTTTGTGACGAATTTATTATTGATTTGATATGAAGTTTCATTTGTTGTTTCATTAATAATCTCTTTGAACTTGATTTTTTGAAATTCCATAAATTATCCTCATAAATCTTTCTTATTTTATTTTAATTTAACATCATTAATATATTTCTTTCCATATCCCTTACGAACCACAAACATTGTAGAACCTGCATCAGAACTCTTCTTAATGTCTTTGGCGAATTCATTCATTCCCATGATTGATCTCACCTGAATAACCTCTTTACCTTTTGCTACTTCAAATTCATTTTTACAATGCAAATGACCAATTACAAAATAATCAACAGATATTCCATATGTATTTTCATAATCTTGAATACTTGTTTTAAGATTATTCTCCTTATTCCCATGAGCAGTCAAAAAGTTAAATCCATTAATATTAAAATAGTTCAAACCATCAAGACTATCACAAATGTTAACTCTTGGATTATCCTTAAAACATTTCTTTAGAGTTCTTGTATAAATTCGTTCTAGATTTTCATGAGGAAAATCACCTTTCTTACCAGTTAAAATTCTTAAATCTGAATGATTGCCTTCTGAAGTATAAAAATTAATACTGAATTTATCACTTAAAGAATACAACCATTCTTCTATAAAATCAGCATAATCCATAATATCATCTACAATATTTCCTCTTAATGATTTAAGCTGACTAATATGCAAAATTCCTTCTATGCTGTCACCTAAATCTACGAGAGATAATTTCTTGATATTATGTTTATTCCCAAAATCAATTAATTCATCTCTATACTCAATCATTCTTTGTTTAAATACTTCAGGATTATATTCATTAATAATCTCTCCATTAAATCCTTTTATAGAAAATTCACAACCATAATGACTATCTGCAAATGCACTTAATAATTCGTCATCATTGCCATTGATTAAAAATGGAGTTGGAAGAGGTCTATTTTTCTTAGTAATCAATTTCTGGATAGATTCATCTATTCGCTCATATAATAATTCTTCTCTTGACTTCTCTTTTAACCAAGCATAATATTCATTCTTTTCATCCCTAAGTTTTTGTCTTTCTATGTATAATTCTCTTTTCTGATTTTCATATTCTTTAAGTATCTTATCACCAGAAACAAATTCTTTTTGAGCATCAGATTTTCCTTCTGCATAAGCACGATACCACTTTCTATAAGAACTTTCGCCTTGCGTCTTTCCAGATTCCTTATTAATCAAATCTGCACTTTCTTGAGATTTTAGATTATACAATTCTTTATTAGAGAATAATCTTATTTTATACTCATGAATAGATTCATTATCATGTTTTATGTATTTCAATAAATCTTAATACCACCCTATATATTTATTTTATTATTAAAGAATAAATCCCAAATTGAGCATACTTGCGAAATTTGGAAGGTCAACGCTTTGACCGCAACCCCTCGTTCCTTTGACATGTCACAAGATAATTTATATTATGCTATATTTATTATCTTGCTTATTGTCCTTGCAGGAGGCTTTTCATTACAATTATTTGGTTGTCACCAAATAATTTCCATGAATTATATTATTATAATTTAATTTTTTTTGTTTATGTACCAACTTTGGTTAATTTACTATATAATAGTAATCGTACCAAAGTTGGTACATAAATTATATTTTATATATTTTTTTACATAAAATCCAATAACTTTTCCTAAAATTTATATCATCTCTTTTTGCTTCTCTTTTACTCTCAATTTCATATTCAATATTATTGTCCTTGAAATATCCATTAATAGTATTGATTTTCACAGTTCCATGTCTATCAGTTATTCCATTGAATAATTCATCTCGCATGAACTCAATAAACTTTTTCTGTTCTTCCTTAAACATTTTAATTCCTACTAATTTATCAAGTTTGTCTTCTAGTGTCATAGCATCAACCTCTTGCTCTAAATCAAAATATTCATCTTGATTAAATCTTTTAGACACATAATTCATGTATTCAGATATCATATATGCCTCTATTTGCTCAATATCATATTTAAATTTAAAATACATAGTCTCACTTACATGTTTAATAATCTTATCATATTCAATAATATCATAAATTAAATTACCAAATGTGTTTTTATGCTTATATTCCTTAATCAAGTCCTCAGAGGAAGTTCCATTCTTTAATAATTCTGCATATTTTATAATATTATTCAAACTAGTTTTCTTACCATTTAACTTTTTATTGTTCCAATTCTTGATATACACGATTACTTTCTCATCCGATTCTACTATTCTTTTTCTGCCAAGGCATTGCTGAATAGTATCTAAGTCAAAAGTATCAATTATTATATGTCTTAATTGCACATCTTTAATATTAACCCCATTGTCCAAAGCAATTGTAGTAAATAATATCTTAGAATCAAAACTTTCTTTCTCGATAATATTTTGTTTTTCTTCTTCATTTATGTATTTTCTATATGTGCTATTGTGTTTGCTACAGATAAAAGCACTATCTTCAATTTGCTTACTAAAGTCATAAGATGTTTTTGCTTTTGTAAAATATATTGCTTTTTCATCTTCTGGTAACTCATTTAATAATTTTAGAATCACATTATCGTCTTCATAGAAGTATAATTTCTCTATATAACTATAATCTGGTTCTATTTCATATTTTATTAAATCAAGATGTTTTACTTCTTCAAGATATTTTATAGGCACTATTGACGTAGCACTAAGTAATATCTTAATACTAGAAGATTGACTTAAAATATAATCTAAAGATATGTCTGTACAGAAATTAAAAGTATCACTAAACAAATAATGATACTCGTCACAAACTATAAAATCATAATCATCAATAGGAACATTATATATTATTTTGGTTTCTATACTTTGATAATTTTTTACAGTGATTATTCCTTCTTTATCATCTTCAATTAACTCATGAATAAATTGATCTTTAAGAATATCTCTATTTGTTAATAGAAGTATAGTTTTCTTATTGACAATGCAATAATCCTTTAATATTTTCTTGATAAAATAACTTTTACCTGAACCTGTATGAGCATTTATAGCAATAATATAACCCTCTACCCATTGCTCTATATCTTTTAATTTTATTAAATCACTTACATATTTCATTAGTCTTTCGACCTCCTCTTTAATTTAGAGGATTATTTATTCTCAAAAGTCTTTCTTATTCTATAATAGAACGCTATTGATTCTTTTAATTCTGAACTTTCTTGAAATAAATATCCTTCCTTACCATCGATTTCTGTTAAAGTAAATTCAAAACCCAAATTATATAGAAATCTTTTCATTCTTTTGGATTTGATTGTCATCTAACACCATTCCTTTATTATTTATTTATGATTACTTTATGATTACTTTGTTTTATTTTATGTAATCTTTATAGTACATCCATATCATCTTATTGTTATTGATTTTACCTGTCGATTTTAATTTACCCTTACAACATTTAATGATTGCAGAATTGTCAATATTATATTTTATAGATGCTTCTAACGCACTACTAAAAACTTCTTTTGTGTTTAAACATATTACTTGTTTATATCTATTATCTATATTCATATTAATAATTATATTATTAATTTCATCTTTAGTCTTTAAAATATACTCATTATAATACATCCATACTAATTTTTCTTTTGTATCTGGATGGACTCCTGCTGAATGTATTTTATTTTTACAACATTTTAAAACTCCACCTTTAAATATATTGAATGTTTTTTCTGCTTCTATAAGAGAATTAAAAATTTCTCCAGTTGTTAGACATATGATTTTATAAAAGTTAATTATGGAGGAAGTACAACTTTTTGAATTATATTCATCTAAATACATCCAAACTAACCTCTCCTTTGTTGTAGGATGTTTACCAGCAGATTTACGCTCTTTTTGACAACATCTAATAATTCCAGATATTTTGATATTATATTTATCTGCTCCATAAGTTATAGAATCAAAAATCTCTTCCGTTGTTATACATATAACCTTTATTATTTTTGGTAAATTACCATTTTTAAATCCTATCTTTTTTGATTCACTCATTCTTCTTTTTGTTTCTTCTGTTTTCTTTACTCCAGTTTTGGCAATGCTTATTTTTTTTCTACTTTCTTCAGATAAGTGAAAGTGGAATCCAACATTTGTATTTCCTCCACCAACAAGATTATAATAGTCATCGCTTTCTACAGCATTATGATTTTTAATAAATTCTATTTCTAGTTGATTTAATTCATCTTTAGAATATGCAATAGCAATGATTTCTCTACTAAAATTTTCTTTTCCATTCTTTTTAATTGATCTTTTTAAGTGAACTCCACTTCCTAAATAATTAACCCAATTAGTAATACGATTAAATGTAGACTGTCCTATATATTTCTTCCCATTAATATTATTTGTGGTCATGTAAATAAAACCATATGGATCTAAAATTTCTACCTCATTAATTTGTTCCATCTCTTAAACATCTCCTTTAATATTTATTGTTTATCCTTAATTAAATAGTAATAAGCAAACAGGTGCTAAGGATTGCACTCTTCGATGATCAGTCTAGTTTGCTTATTTGTGCCATTTACAACACAAAAAATTCCTCTACATAATAAAGGAATTTAATCTGCTGTAATTTTAATAAATATTATTTATTGCTTATTATAATTATTTACTAATCCTCAATTCCTCTAACCTCTTCATTCCCAATTCATAATATTTACTATCATTCTCAAAACCAACATAATTCCTACCAGTATTTTCACATGCTACAGCAGTAGTAAAACTTCCCATACAATTATCTAATACTAAATCATTTTCATTTGTATATGTATTTATCAAGTATTCAAATAGTGCTACAGGTTTTTGTGTTGGATGCACTTTATCTTTTTGATTCGCATTAGAAAATTGAATGATAGATTTTGGGTATAAACCTTTAACTTTACCTGTATTACCACTTAAGTCTGATTTATCTCCATAAATTTCACTAGTTGAATATTGTTTCCAATCTCTTTCTTTATCTAAGTTTGTTTTTATTGGATTATATATAGATTGCTTTTTATAAAAAATACATATGTCTTCATGTTGTTTCAATGGCATCTTTTTTGCCATCATTGGATTTGATATTATTTTTTTATCCCAAACCCAACAATATTTAAATAATTTTAAATTTGAAGCAATCAGAGACGTAGTAAAAGGTTGACTTGCGGTTAACACAATAGCTCCATTATCTTTAATAATACGTTCATATTGCTGCCATAATGGCTCAAATGGTATAATTGCATCCCATTTACATGCGGTAGTACCATAAGGTAAATCACACAATATCATATCTATTGATTTATCATCTATCAAACACATGCCATTCTCACCAATGCAATCAGAATTATATACTTGATTTATTTCTAGCATTACATTCCTCCTATCCTTATAGATTAATAGTGAAACAGATCAAATTTCCAAAAAATGCCCACAATCAGCACACCATAATAGTGTCTTACCACAATAAAACTTTAGCCAGAACCTATTTTTGAAGCATATGGGGCATAATGTATCTTCATTGATTGAATCATAGATATTAGTTTCTTTCATTTTTTTAATCCTCCTTGTAGAGAATTCCTAGGAAATACAGTTTTTCTTGGAATATAATTATTATTAGATGCAAGTTTTTTATTTAGGATACAACTTGCAAAACCTATCTAGTATGTTGGGGGAAGTCACTCGTACTTCCCACTCTTTGAATCAGCAATTTAAAATCTGCTCACTCGTAACAGATATTTTTGTCAATATGTAGATATAACTATCTTTGTTGTAATAATGTTAAAATACAAATTAGAAGGACTATTGGATGGGCGGTGTATCCATCATCTCAGGTACTCTTTCGAGTGTGTCGGGAACCATTTCCGACCTCAATAATCCCACATAATAATTATATTAACTTTTTATAACTAAAAAATTGATTTTTTAATTCTTCCACTATGTAATCTTCTATTGAGTTTAGAATCTTGGATTTCATGCATTGTAGAAACATATAAATAATTTTCATCAGAATTTAACTTAATTCCAACCAAGATATTTTTGTTTAGTATCTTGATTAGTTCTATAGTGTCGCCATCTTCATTTGGATTAACTCCAATATAATCAGGATTTTCTATAATATCAGAAATACTACTTATATGTTTTAAACAATTAAAGTGTTTTTTGTTTATTAAATGAGTTGGAAAACCTTTTGAACGATATATTTTCTGCAATGGCATGTTTGATCCAATTACATCATTTAATTCTTGATAAAACTCCCCAACTTCAATAAACTTTTTTACATCCATTATATTTTCCTCCAAATCTATTTTACAGAAATGTAAACATTAGATTTGGAAATAATTATATTTGACATATAGTTATTTCATATATTTGTTTTAGTTTACTCTATTAAAATTTCGCCTAGCAAAAACTCTGCTTATTATGTTTTTTTCTGTGAGAGTGACAATTGTGCACATTATCACTCTCTAATTGAATTATGAATTAATTATCTTACTCATCATCATCCGATTCTTCAGCATCCTCTTCAATCACATCTTCAACTTCTTCTTCAGTGAAAGAAAATTTAACATACTTTCCTGAGAAATTTTTCAACAACTCAATTAAATTTTTAACCCCTTCATCGGGAATCGTTATTACTGCAATTTGTCCATCAATTGTTAATTCACCTTCAGATGCTAATTTATGTGTGATTTTCTTTGTTTCAGTGAGTTTTGATTTTGCCATTGTTGGTTAATTCCACCTTTTTATTTTTATTTTACATTATGAATATATCATTTGTATTAAAGAATTTGCCTTACGCTCAAATATTATTGTAATGTATCGCTTTGCCTTATATTTAACGATATCAATTAAATATAAGGACTTACTGTGCGATACAAGATTGTTGATTTAATTACTGTACAATTTTATCTTTAAGAGACTTATAAATAGTCGTCTTAATTGCATTCTTAGCAGCAATTTGAATTACTTCACCAGATTGTGGGTTACGACCAGTTCTGCCAGCACGTTCTACGATTTTCATTCCAAAATGAGAACTAACTTTAACATCCTCTTTATTTTCAACGCAATCTTCTAATACTTTTAGAAATGCCATTAATTGCTTTTCACTATCTTTTTTAGTACCTTCTGTGATTTGAGCCATACGTGCGATAATTTCTTTTGTGTTTGCCATTTTTAATATATCCCCTTTATTTCTTTAATAGTATCTGCGTACTTTGTACCAGACCCGTGTTTTTATTTGTTATTAACTATTTTATATTTTACTAATATCTAATTTACACTAACCAAATTTCATTAAATAATCTTCACTCCTTTAATTTAATAAAAAGAGGGATAGAGATGTGTCTCACGACATGATATATCCCAAAAATAACATAATATAATTTATTATTTATTTATTACATCTTATCAGATATATCTGCCATTCTGCTTCTCCACACATTAGGAAGATGTACACAACCAAACATATCCTCATTTTTGAATATTTCTATTGCTCTGAGCAATCCATTATTCTTACCAACATATTCAACCTTGTCTACCTGTTGATATGGATCTCCTTCAATTATTATCTTTGCATCCTTACTACATCTTGATAAAGCAAGTTTCATTAAGTCAGGTGTAGTATTTTGTGCTTCAGTTATATATAGAATTTGATTGTCTGTTATTTCCATTCCACGACTATCAGCCATAGGTATTAATCTAATTTTATCTTGTGTAATTAAATTATCTACAATGCCTTTATCTCCAAATTTAGTGATAAGCATATTACCTATGAAATTTTGGAAACCTTTCTCGATGGAATTGCCACTATAATATCCCATATCAACTGCACCACGTACTTTTGTAGGATTATACATTACTACGCAAGTATCATATTTTTGATATTGTAATGCCCACATAATATACATTAAACTACAAAGACTTTTCCCACTTCCTGGTTTTCCTGTAATAGCAGTAAATTGATTATTATGTAAACTGTCAATACATAGTTCTTGAAAGATATCCTTTGGTTTTAGATTCCCAAACATCATGCTTTTAAAGTCTTTTTTCACAATGCCTTTAAATCCTTGTTGTGTCCATCTTTGTTTGTCTACAATTAAATCATTAACTTTTAGCAATAAATATTCATTGATATTTAGATTCCATAGGTTTGCTTTA
>Ga0209416_1002155_pt1 | contig 11437 bp, 23 predicted proteins | sample RifGroF1_FD_184001 | JGI IMG/M metagenome (GOLD analysis project Ga0209416, IMG submission 184001) | Groundwater microbial communities from Rifle, Colorado, USA - Groundwater F1 (SPAdes) (version 2) | ecosystem: Environmental > Aquatic > Deep subsurface > Groundwater | place: Rifle, Colorado...
TTTTTGTATACTATTGCCTAACCTAATATTTCTTGATATAATACATACAAATCACAATGTAAACAAATGTTTACTTGTAAACATGGTAAACAAAGCATTATTACTACCTAAAATGTAAACATTTTTCATAACCAAAATTCAACAAACAAATCGAGGAGGTAAACTATGAACGATTCCGAAGAACAAAGAAAACCATCCTCTCTCACTCTTTCCATCCGTTTAGACAATGAAGAAGGTAAAACTGAATGGGATTTACTTCAAACTCGTACAGGTTTGAAATCAAAAGATTTGTTTTTAGATATAATCAGATTAAAGAAAGATCAATTAGAAGCAGAATCAGGTGGAATATCTGAATTAATAACACCTCAAATGCTAAAAATGAAAGAGCATGTAGAGCGTATTGTCCAAATGTTTACTGAAATTACTAGGAGTGAAGCAGACCAAAAGAAATTCCACTTAGAAACTGTTCAAACACTGACAAATGATTTCAAAACAACTTTAGATTCTTTAAGAGAAAGAATTGATATTGCTGAAAATAACAAAAAAGATTCTGACAAAGCAAGAAAAGAAGCAGAAGATAAGTCGGAGACTTTATCAAAAAGAAATATTGAATTAGAGGCCGGACACAACAATTCAAATTATTTAATAGAAACATTGAGATTAGAAAATGATGAAATGAAAAAAAGAATTGGGTCTGTAGATGAATTAGAATTTTCTATTGGTGAAATGGAAGATTCTAATAAATATTTACAACTTCAATTAAAAGAGTCTGAAAATAGATCAGTATTTTTAGAAGGGCAATTGGTTGAATCAAAGCAAGATAGATTGAAGGAAATTAGCGAATTAAGGGAAAGTTATATATTGGAATTAAAGGTAATGAGGCAAGAAATGAAAGAAGAATGTGATAAGAGAATTAATGAGATGAAAAAGGAAAATGAAAGATTAGAGATCAAGGAGAAAATATGGTTTCCACTAAATGTTAGGTGATATAAATATGTTTAAAATTATAAAAGCACTATCCATTTAATTTTGGATAGTGCTTATTTTTTCGTTTTATCGTTGGGCCTAATGAGTTATAACATTTTATTAACATGTGGATAACCTCTAGAAAATAAATCTGTCCACATGTTAATAACTTAAAGGAGATTTGGCATACCATGTCGAATATACAATATCAGTCCAATAAAAAATCAAGACTACTCAGTTCTTGCAAAACCAAGTAGTCTCTAATCTAGCAATGTCCTCTCACCGACACGCTTAGACTTCTTAATTAAGATTATACCAAATACAAATTAAAATGCAATAGTTTTGTATATGGGTAATTTAGAAACAAGTCAAAAGTTAGTAGTTTGTGAAAGCACATGCTACTAACTTTTTTATTGGGTTAAAACAAGTCAAAGTATCTTAATAAATTAAAAAAGAACATGCAAAAACCTCTTATGAAATGCCAGAGCGACCAACTTCAACATTTCATAAAAGGCCCAAGAAGACTAGATGATTTTTCTATTAATGTTAGTATACTATGTTTTTAGAAAAAAGTCTATACCTCTTCTTAGCATTGCTATTGTCTTTTTTGACAAAATGCTGAAAGAAGGTTTTCTATTGTGAGTATTAAAACATTGATCCCAGAAGAAGCCTGTATAGTAGTACAATTAAGTGTTGTTAAAAAATTTGGGCAAGTACCTGCTGAGATACTTAGTAGATTAGATTATTGGATGGATAGTTCAACAACGTATAGACAAGATGAATGGTGGGTTTATAAAACATATGAAAACTTTATGGAAGAGTTAGGAAAATCTGAATCAACAATTACAAGAGCATTAAATGTATTAGAAAAATGTGGAGTCCTTATTTCTAAAAAGTTTAATAGTTGGAAAAATCATCATGTTAAGTTTTATAGAATTGATTATGATTTATTCTATGGAATTATGGGTATACCAAATCCTAGAAAAGAAATGGAAAAATATAAACCTGTGGATAACTCAAGCAAAGAAAGTCAAAATGAAGGAATCGAAAATATTCAAAATGAAGGAATCTATACAGATAATACTAATACAATTAATACTTCTTCTGTATGTATGGATTTAGGGGTAGTTAAGGATGTAAAAGAAGAATTTTGGAATCAAGAAAATGATTGGTCTATCATAAAAACTCTTGGAGATTCTAAAATAGACCCAGATTCAGATTTTGCAATTACTGTAACCAAAATATTAAGAGAGGTCAATGCTAATGCAGATCAATTAAAAAGTGCTTTAGATACATTATTCAATGCTAAATTTCATATTAAAAATCCATTTGGTTTTGTAAAGAAAATACTTAGAGATTTTGTTTCAGGTGAAAGTGCCTATTTTAATTATCATTATCAATCATGAAAGGATATGTTTAAATGCAAAGATCAAAAACATGGGAACTACAAGAATGTAAAGATTCATATCAAGAATTAATTGATTCAGTTGAATCAGAAGAAATTACAGTGAGTGAAAGAATGAAAGTTATTGCTAAAGAAATAGCAATAACTTCACATTTGAATAATTTAAAACCTAATTTAGAAAATTTCAAGAATAGAGTTGTTAGAGAGAATAGGGTTATGAATCATAATAATGCTTCTTAGTTTTAACCCTCCACAATATCAATAAAACCCTCTCCCCCTTCAAATTTTATATCCATTCGACCAAACAGTAATTTCCCTCCATCACTATATTTCACAGAACTGACATTTTCACCACAACAATCACATTTCATGTCCTTTGTCATAAATAATCCATCATGTGTGGCATCAGGAAACATATCTTTAATAATTTCATTAAATGTCACAATTACTTCTACTTTTGCTTTTTCAATTGATGAGTAATATTCAGGTTTTGCGAAAACTCCTGATTCATCTTCATTATCATTTAATTGGACTCCAAATCTCACTTGATATTTAATATTATTTTTATTCTTATTACCACCAATTTGTTTAATCTTTGCCATATTAATTCCTTCTTTCATTATCTTTATTTATTTATTTTTATATTCACTTAAATTCCTAAACAACATCCAAAACAATCTTTACAGCTTCAAATTCAATTTCTTTTTCTCTAAACAAATCAGCATACAACTTACCAATACTACCTGTAACATCTAATCTAATTTTATACCACTGAACTATTTTCTCTACTCCACTCTCTTTATCAATAACATATTTAGTTGCATATTTGATAATTCTATCAACACATTCTTCAGGAGTTCCATTTAATGATTGCATTTTGCTTTTATTTAGAAACCATATTATGCAATTGCTTTTTCTAGGATCAATAATCATATTAATTCTCTCCTAAATTTAATTTAACATCCATTTTCACATGCTAAATATCTTTCTATTATTTTACCATCTTCCATTTCTATAAATTCCTTTAAAGGCATTTTACACTCTGGACACAATCCCTCTTGTTTACAAAAATTCTCATATTCACTGGAAATATAGTTATAAACCGCATTTTGATCAAATAATTCTATGAGTGGAATTTCTTTATCAATAATTTTCTTCCACTCATCATCCGAAACCGCATATTCAAAATAGTCTTCAATATTACTTTTACAATTTCTGCAAATTGGCAATAATTTATTTTGTACAGGAATATTTTTCTTCAATGCTAAATTTATTATATAGTCTGTGTATGGTTCACATGGGTAGTCACATGATGAAATACGATTACATTTTATGTTTTCACAATAATTCATTTATTTCTCCTTTTTACTTATAAACTCCGAAACTCCATTGATCAAACATATTTTCTAAAACGTCAATTGCACCATCTAGTTCTACGCAATAATTACTAATACATGAGTTAATATGTGGACTCCAATGTTTATTGCTTCCAAATGCTATAACTGGTTTTCCTAATTCTTTAAATCTAGTTAACTCAAATATAGTTCCAGGACTAAAATCTATAGAATCTAGACAAACAATACAAATATCTGATTTATTAATGTAATAATTATTTTGGTCAACCACAATCTTAGGATCGTATGTATGATTTATTTCTCTTAGAAAATTAATACAAGGGTCAAATGTATTTACTGAATTATTTTTAGCCCAAGTTTTAAATTTATCTCTCCAATTTGTAGCCTTATAGAATTCATTATTTCTATGATGTATGGTAAGTGCTCCTGCAAGATATGTATACATTTAAAACATCTCCTTCAATTTTTCATCTAATTCTTCAACTGTTCCACTATTTTCAATAACATAATCAAACTTAAAATCATCTAAATCAGATTCAGAGACATGATTTTCCATTTCTTTATTTTGTATAGCATTAAAGTTTGGTCTAATCACTCTTATTGTTGTCAATTTATCAATATATTTAAATTGTAAAAGAAAATCAAAATAATCATAATTAACTTTTTCTCTAAAACTTTCTACTATTGCTATTGTATCTTTATTAGCATATGGTTCAATATCTCTTTCCCATACTCTTCTTGCCATATGATGAGGATAAAAATCTGTTCCAACCCTATAAACTTCACCCATAAATATACGACTTTCTAGTGTGTCTATTCCATTCCAATAAAAATCTTTTTTGGTAAGTTCTCTTATGTAAGTTGATAAACTACATCTGATTACATGTTTATTTTGTGATTTAAGAAGTTGTTCTAGTTTTTGAGAAAAAACTCCTTTACCAACGTTGGATTTTCCACTTACTAAAATTATTTGCAATTTTATTTCTTCCTTTCAACTGTAATTAATTGACTATATGGCAATCCTTCAATTACCTCACAAAAATCAGGAAATTCTCTTTGCTTGTGATTTTTTCTACCATGATATACATTTCTAAGATTTTCATAATTTCCAGTCCATGTTGATAAAAAATTATAATTCTGAGGAGAATCAAATACGATTTCTCTCCATAACTTCATTGCAGATTTAATATCTGTTTCTTTAAGATGTTGATATTCCAATATGCGTTTATTTAAATCATCCATTACATATTTTCTTAATGGAGTAATATTTATTTCTCCATCTTGACTATCATAACTAAAATCATCAACAGTTAATAATCTAGTTCCTAATTTATGCATTCTACTTGTGCTATTTCTTACTGTTGAAACTTTATATGTATCGAAGTCCCACCACCAACTCATAGGAGCAGTTATATCCATTGAGACAAATATTTGTCTGAGAAATTTAGAGTGGTCAGAACCAGCTTTAATAAGTTTGAGTGCGAGAGATAAATCCTTTTCTCCTATAACAAATGAACCATCTTCACGCCAAACAAAGCTGTCTGATTGATTCCAACTTTCTAATGGATTTCTGGCTCCTCTAAGAGCATTTTCAAAATTCATAACAGATATATTTTCTACTTTAATCAATATAATCTTCCTCTCTTAATTAAACTTAGCTTTTTTATAATCAAATTTATTCTCGTACACACATTTTGATTTATAAGTACAGGAAATACAGTCCATATAATGGAAATTTAAAGGGGAAAGACAAGCGTGATAATTCTTATGGCTTTCTATACCATTTTTTATCATTTCTAACTCAATTTCAGGTAAATCACTATTATTGTCTTCCTTTTTATTTTTTTGTTCTTCTAATTCTAATTCATATTGTTCAGGAGTTCTTAAAAAGCCATAAACAACAGATTCAATTATATTTCCATCATCGAATTTTACAGCATAATAATCCGTTGTCTTCTTTTTCATGGTTCTTTTTACAATTATACATTCTAATCCTCTATAGTCACTAACCAACCCTAAAAATACGACTCTATCATCTATCGAAAACTCATATTCTTTTACTATAGATGATACTTCATTGTACTTATCTACTTTCTTAGGTTTACTTGATGTTTGTGATAATAATGATTTTCCCTTTGCTATAATTTTCACCACCTCTACAAATTATTTTCCATATGTGTATTACTAATAATATTATATATTACTTTATACACAAAGTCAATTTAACAATCAATACTGAACAAACCCTATTTCCCTATCATCTTCCCAACTATCACCATCAGGTAATAAAATATCTGCCACCAATTCTCCCTCTCTAAACATTTGTAATACATGGCTACATTCTTCGGCCTTACTTTGCTCACATTCACTAAAATAAATATTTATACTTCCATCATTAATTTTAAGTAAATAACCATTCCAATATTTTGCTGATTCTAATGCACAATCATTTACAATTAGATCAAAAAGTTTTATTCCAAGTAAACCATCTTCCGTATGTACTGATTCAATAGATATTTGTTTGTTCAATGTTTTTGAATTAAACCATTCTAAATCAAATTCTTTCATAATATATTCCTCCTCTAATTTGACACATCTAAGACTTCAAAACCAATACTTAACACAATTCTTCCTTAACAAAATTACAACTGAACCTACACACCATTCTATCTCTCACAAAGCATTTCTGCTTCATAACATCAGGTTCATTCAGCAGTTCATAAGCGACCTTAATAATTTGTCTAAGAATTACATCGCACTCATTAAAATCTCTTCCCTCAAAGTCAGTAATTAAAAATCCCATCATTCTTTCGTAATGTTTTGATTCTAATTCCTCATTTGAAAGAATTTCTTTATTGGATATATTCACATTATTTCTCATATAGATCATTCTCCTTTTAATTTATTTATTTCATAAATATTGATAAAATGAAATAAGAACTGTATTTTTCTATTGCTTATTTCACTCTACTAGACTACGTAATAACATTAACTTTTCCTTACAAACATTGGTCTAGTTTCAAATCTTCTAGTGCTAGTAGGATCATAACAACTACAATTATTACACTCGCATCGAAAACATAATGCAGTATTACAGCTAAAGTAATTTTCTAACTTCTTTTTTAATTCATCCCAATTAACACAGTCTGTACAGGTAACACGTTCGTCTTTATCCATGATATTCACCTTCTTTGTGTATTAATTTACCACAATTTATATTAAGCAATTAAATTATCTCCTGTTTCTTTTATGATATTTTGCAGTTCTTTTATTATCCAATCATTAACAATTACAGTTTCATTTTCTTTAATATATAATCTAATCGCCTCATATAGTGCTAAATATTCATTATCTGTAAGAATTAATGTATGTATTAACTCTGATGAATATTTCATAATTTTACTCCTTTCTTATCCAATAAAATTTATCTATTAAAGTTTTTCATCTTTGATTTTACATTGTTCTATGTCATTATTGTCATAATAATCATGCTTGCAATAATCACATATTACATCTATAAGACCATCAATTGTTGGTGTGAATTCACAAATATTATTTTTAATATTTAAATTGGGATATATCTTTTTTAAATCTTGAAGTATTTCAATTTTATCTCGATTTTCAATAATTATGTACAAATAATTAACTCCTTTCTACACATGAATTAGGTTTTTGATGCTAATCTTCATCAACATTAAATTCAATTTGCAATACATCACACAATGGTACATGAGAATAATCTCCTGTTTCAACGGCAAGCATAAACACGTTTTTATTTAGTGGACAAATAGAACAAACTTCTTTTATCGCTAATTCATCTAGTTCATTTGAACCTCTTTTATCTTCATGTTCTTCTCTAAACTTTGCATTTGGACATTCTCTATTCATAAAATTAGTGACAAGTTCTTTAATTTCATTTAAAAGGATTTCTTCTTTGTCAAAATTATACATTTATATTCCTTCTTTCTTATTTTCAATAGGATATGAATTCATTATTCTAAACTAAATTAATCAGACCAAGTATAAACATACCATTTTCCATTCTTAATCATTTCTGGAGTTATATTTGGATTAATTTTATTAGGAATATTAAACAAATATCCTTCATCATTTACTTTACACTTTACGATTGAACCACATTTAATATTTTTCATTGCTAATGAAATATCAATACAATACCAAGTTTTTGCACAATGTTTCCAAGATTCAATATTTAATCGCTCCTTACTAATTTACTTGATCCTTATATTTTTCTTTTAGTTTTAAATATGTCTCATATTCATTGTCTGTTTTATCCTTTATTTCTCTATTCCAACATTCGCTACAGATTTTATATTCTTTAAGAAAATCTTTTTCGAATTGTTCTTTGCTATCATAATCTTCTAACTTAATAGTTTCATGATTTGCTTCTTGATATTTACATTCCCCTTTTTTATTCTTTAATTTGAAGGCTATTTCAAATCCTGTTCCAATTAAACAGTCAAAATACATAGGACAATAATCATAAATTAATAATTTGTCTCCTAAATCATTTTCTCCACTTCTCCATTTTAGAAAGTCTGATTCTTTATCATTCGCAAGGACATATTCCCATAGTTTTATTTCAATCACCATTCTTTCCTACAATAAAATTCCAACTTTAAAATCAGCATAATAAGTAGTAGTTCCTTGTTTATTTTCCTCACACCATTTATCCAATAATACTTGAAGACATTTTTCATCTTGTACTGAAATATTATCCATAGCATCTTCATGTAAATCACTACAAGCATCTTCAATAATATTAGAAGCATCCATTGATAATTCCATTGATTGTGTACCATAAATTCTTAATTCTTCACGACATATTGATTGGTCTGCTTCATTTTCTTTGTCTTCTATCCATTCCTCTAATTCTTCAATCATGAGATATTTATCATGATTATCAATATAAATCATGATAAAATCTTTTGTTGCTTGTTCATAAGATATTTTCTTTGCTTTATTCCAAGTTTCTAAATCTTTATCTTGTCTTTCTTTTAAGCGTTCTTGATTGTATTTTTCACAACTACATTTAGATGTAGATGTACTTTTATCAAGAATTTTATCACAATGCAAACATTTACTTTGAACTGCTACTAAAAACATAGACAAATGTGTACGTCATATCCATATCTAGATAATTGCTGATTCATCGTGTCTGTTTTTGTATTATTTCTAATCCTACTCACATTTGATGTAACACTCCACAGCCGTAAATTTCCGACTAGCCATCGGTATTTGAAAATATTTTAAGTAACATTAAATATTTTTGCGTTCTTTAGATTAATACTAGCATTCTTATCACGATCAAGAATAATTCCACATTCAACACAAATATATGTCCTATCTGATAGATTTAAATCACTTTTAATACTTCCACACTCAGAACACATTTTGCTTGATGGAAACCATCTATCTACCACTCTTAGTTCAATATTATTCCAATTACATTTATAAGTTAACTGTCTTCTAAACTCATGGAAACTTTGTTCGGCAATCGCTTTTGATAAATGTCTATTCTTCATCATGCCTTTTACATTTAAATCCTCAATGGTTATATACTCAGGTTTGGATTTTACCAAAGTATTTGTAATTTGATGAGCATAATTTAAACGAATATTAGATAGTTTTTGATAAATAGTTCTAATCTGAGCTTCTAGTTTAATAATGTTTTTAGTTTTGATGAATTTTTTACCATCTTTGTTCATTTCATATTTTCTAGAAACTTGACGTTGTAATCTTTTTAACTTTCTTTTAAGTTTTCTCACAACAGGAGTCTTGTTAATATTCTTGAATGGTTCATCAATATTACTAACTGTTGCTAAATCCTTAATTCCTAAATCAATGCCAATTGGTTCATTATTAGCATCGGAATAATCATTATAGTCAGCAATATCACACAATACTGAAACATAATATCTCCCTGCTTTCATTGAAACAGTCCCACTCACAACTTTTACATTGGTTGGTATATATCCTTTTTCCTTTAATTCAACAAATCCTAGAGTTGGTATCTGAATTTTGTGACGTTCCACAGACCAATCACCTTTTCCATTCTTAGGAAAATAAATCTTAACATCTTGATTCTTTTTCTTTTTAAATCTAGGGAATTTAGACTGTCCTTTAAAGAATCGTTTATAAGCCATTTCAGCATTTACAATAGATTTCTTTCTTGCTTTAGAACCGCAATTGTCAATCCATTTGAATTCATCTAATATCTTAACTTCATTGTTGATGTATTTATCAAAATCATTAGCACTCATAAACGCTTGTTTCTTGTCTATCTCACCATTTTTAAATAGTTCATATAACTCTTTATTTTTAGCTAGATAAGAATTATATAAGAAACGGCATATACCAATAGATTGATGGATTTTGGTAATATGCATTTTTGTTACTCTGAGTTCAGTTTTAAATCCTTTGAGCATATTTCCACATCCTCTATAATTTTCTTTTTATATTTTCTTAAACCGTAAATTTTACAACTAAAAACATGGATTATTGAAATTAAATCTTGAATCATTTCTTCTTGTGGTGACATTGATTCATTATTCACGATGATCAGTTCAACGCCATTAGACTTCAGGAATCGTTCAAACCAATCAAAACCAAATCTTATAAATCTGTCTTTATGAGAAATAATGATTATTTTTATTAATCCTAAGATACAATCCTCTAATAATTTATTCCATTTCTTGCGATTATAATTAAGTCCTGAACTAATATCCTCGAATACTTCATCTACAATAATTCCTTTGGCATTAGCATATTGTTTAAGAAAATCTACTTGATTTTTTAAGTCGTCTTTTTGATTGCTACTTGAAACTCTTGTATAGATAATTGTTTTTCTAGTATCTTTGTCTGAGATTGTTTTTCCAATGTATTCCATGTATTGTTGATTGGTATAATACCTTCTATTAGATGGTGTTCTGAATGCTTTTAAAATATCCTCATTGTCCCATCTTTGAAGCGTTTTTACTGAAACGCCAACCATTGTTGCAAACTCATTAGGTTTATATGTATTAATCAAAATATCAACTCCTTATATACATAATACCATATATGTACACACTTGTCAATGTTTTAATTAACAGTAAACGACTCCATTATAACAATGTCTGCATCCAACAATAGTTTGTTGTTTATATGGGAAATTAATTTTTTTACTATTTTCACCTTTGATTCCAAAAGAATTATTATCTACTTGAAGTCCTGTGCCACCGCAATGAGAGCAGATAATTTCATGTTCTTGGAGGTCTTTTTGAAGTTTAAGGTTGAATGATACATCAATTTGTTCGGTTCTTATTGGCATTTATTTAATTCTCCTTTTTCATTTAATACCATTCATAATAATCTTTAAAATTTCTATCATGATTATAATAATCTTTATTACCATACTCAGGGATAAATTTACAAAAAACAACATGATCAAGTGACATTTTACTTATATTTTTATCGATATATGCGTACTGCCATCTATACCCTCTGGCATTATCACTAACTCTAATTGCTTGATAATAATCTCCATTATTTAATTCAACAGTATATATTCCAGTATTAGGAGACGTTTTTATAACTTTTCTAATATCTTTTGGATTCATATTGTCAAGTAATTCCTGTAATTTATTGAATGCTCTTTCTACTGTTGATCCATATACGATTATGTTTTTCATTTTTCACATCCTAATAA
>Ga0209416_1002159_pt1 | contig 11430 bp, 8 predicted proteins | sample RifGroF1_FD_184001 | JGI IMG/M metagenome (GOLD analysis project Ga0209416, IMG submission 184001) | Groundwater microbial communities from Rifle, Colorado, USA - Groundwater F1 (SPAdes) (version 2) | ecosystem: Environmental > Aquatic > Deep subsurface > Groundwater | place: Rifle, Colorado...
TGATTTAAAGTCGTATATAACCTGCCAGTATCTTCGTTTATAAATTCCGGGAATGGATCTATGTACGTCGTCTTAAGCTTATTAATCTCTCGATATCTAATTATCTCTTCTATAATGGGATGCTCGTCAGCCAGCTTCTCAAGTTCAGCGGCCGCAGTTGATAGCGCCCCGCCTCCAGTTTTCCTTATCTTGCCCTTCAATCCAAGCACGTCAAATATTATATGGCCCAACTGCTGCGGCGAATTTATATTAAATTCTTCGCCTGCTAATTTATATATCCCCTTCTCCAGTTTCTGCACCTCGTCATTTATCGCCACAGACAAATCCCCTATAACTCTTCTATCTATCTTCACGCCCACCAACTCTAATTCCCCAAGCACAGGAGCCAAAGGTAATTCGATATCATTGAACACGCTCAAAAGACCAAGGACGTCCATCCTTCGCATCATCCCGCTCCTAAGCTCCGCTATGGCAATTACTTTACCCTTGGCAGTATTTTCCAAATTCCTCTCTAACTCCGAGTAATAAATTTTTTCCAAGTCATATCCTTTTTGCTCGGAACTCAGTAGATACGCCGCCAGCTTTGAGTCGAATATCGTACCTTCGATGTGAATGCCCATCCTTCGTAGGGACTTAGCCTGCTCCTTTAGATCATGTGTTAATTTTTTAGTGTCCTTATCAGCCATTAAGCTCTTGAGCGAATCCTTCAAAACGTCATAACGCGAGATTGAATCTAAGGATATGACGCAGACTTTGTATTTCTCTGCATCGGCAACCACTAAGTGGTTATCGACGACAATAAAACTAAAAGTCCTTCCGATTAACTCCGTTAGAGCTGACTTGATCTCGTCTTTTGACTTTATCTCTTCGTCAAATGTCTTGTCATTAGCGCTGAATAAATCCAAGTTAGCGGCCTCTTCTTTCGGACTCGTCTCGGCCGGATCAACAATATATATCTCTGGCATTCTCTTGACCAAGCTGAATAGCGCATAATCCTTGAGCGTTTTCTCTAACTTGTCTTTGTCTAGTTTGTTTAGCCACTCTGCCTTCTCGATATTAAAATCTACCGGGACATCACGAGATATAACGGATAATTTTCTTGAGAAATAAGCCTGGTCTTTGTTAGCAAGTAATTTCTCTATCAGTTTTTCAGAAAGATCCCCTTTCTTCTTCATCTTTTTATCCGCGCCCCTCTTCTCTAGCTCCACATACATGTTATCTAGCCCGCCAAACTCTTTTATCAAAGCCGAGGCAGTCTTCTCCCCTACCCCGACCACGCCGGGTATATTATCTGACGGATCACCCTTAAGACCTCTGTAATCTACGAGCTGATAGGGATCTAGATTATATCTTTTTTTAACTTCTTTCTCATTGTATATAAAAGTATCAGTCATGCCTTTCTTCATAGTGAAGACCACGACTTTGTCGCCTTCAACAAGCTGGAGAGTGTCTAGATCGCCGGTCATGATGATTACTTGCAGATCGTCTTCCTTCTTAGCCACTTCGGCCAGCGAGCCAATTAAGTCATCGGCTTCAAAACCAGCCTTCTCATATATGGGTATGCCCATAGCTGTTAAGACTTCTTTAACTATTGGGATCTGAGCATAAAGCTCATCTGGAGCTTTGACTCTTTGGCTCTTATACTCGGCAAATTCTTCGTGTCTAAAGGTTGGTGCAGCCATATCGAACGTGGCCGCGATGTAATCCGGCCTTACCTCCTTGATCATCTTCACCAATATCGAAACAAAGCCGTAGACAGCATTAGTCATGACGCCCTTAGCATTATTTAGCGGCGGCAAAGCATGAAATGCTCTATGCACCAAAGCATTTGAATCAATTAAGACTAACTTCTTCATTCGTTGTTTCTTAATAATTATTCAATAGATATCTTTCTTTTATTCTCGCCAATATGGTCAATGTGAATCTTAAAACAATCGCCTGGTAAGGCTTTGGCCACTCTATCGGCCCACTCAATTAATACTATGTTTTTAGGATTAGCCATGATCTCTTTCATCTCTAGCACGACTAGATCTTGCTCATCTCTTAGCCTGTAACAGTCGAGGTGATACAGAGTCGTAAATTTTGAATTTTGAATTTCTAATTTCGAATCATCCCCTGATTTTTGATCTATATTATAGATTTTCATTAAAACGAAAGTTGGGCTCTTTATTTTGGCCTCCAAGCTCAATCCTTTAGCCAACCCCTGAATAAAAACGGTTTTGCCAGCACCAAGTTCGCCCTCCAAAGCTACGACCGCCGCCGCATCTCCCTTGAAATTAAGAAGTCTCATCGCGAATTCTTCGCCTAATTTCTGCGTTTCTTCGGGCTTCTCAGTCAGGTAAATCATAATAAAATAGTACAGTTTTTATGCTCTCTTAACAAGTAATCTCCCACGTGATTTTAGATACAATAAAGCCCCTGGTCTGGGGCTTATTTAGATACCACTAGAGCGTAGGGATGTGTCTAGTCAGATAGTACGGCTACGGCCAATAGAAGTATCACGATAACTATTAGGATGATCCTGAACCTCATAGATCACCTCGTTAGGAGTTCTATTGTTATTGAACCACTTTCCCAGAAAATGAAAAGCCCCACTCTCTCGACGGCCCCTGACGGGGTTGAAAGAATGGGGTTAGTGAACGAGGCGGCGGATCACCGCTCGTCTCGTTCACGGAGGCGGCGCGCCTGATACTGACGCCACCTCTCCTCCGGCGAATCGGGGCTGGGAACCGCCGACTGCTGGGGCGACGTCATACCGTGGTGGTAGACGTCGATTTTAGAAGGAACTGACACGATCGGCGCCGCCGGGGAGGCGGTCACCGAAGGGGTCGGGACGACTGTCGCGGGAGCGGCAGTCGTCGTCGCCGACGGAGCGGTCACGGCCGAAACCGTGTGGCCGCTCGTCAGGCGCTGGATGCCCGCACCGGTAGCGCAGGCGATCGCGCATCCGCTCATCAAGAGCGCGATGCCCCCGACAATCGCCAACACCAGCACCACGATCCACGTGGGCCGACTGGTAATCTGCGCGGTGACCGTATACGGCGCCATGGTGGGAGTGACCGCGTAAGTCGTTCTCGGCATATTGCACCTCTTCTGGAATATGGGTTGGGTTGAGACGGCGGACGGAATGCCCGCCGCCACCGTTGCCTGAGCGTCACTGCTTCGGAAGAATGATCTCGAACCCGTCGAGCTTGTCGTTCTCCCGCACCTCGGCCCGGCGCCAGGACACCCGTCCGGCGCGAACCTCTCTGAACTCGGCCCTGACCGAGTCCTGCGGCTCAGGGATCGAGATCTCCTCGCCCGGCTCGACATAGACAGGATCACTCCCATCTACCGAAATCCTGACAAGAACCTTGATCCGATTCACCACCGTCAGCGCGGTCTGTTGGGCCGCCCGATCGCTTTCACGACGGGTAGGCGTAGCCTGGTAGGCCTGCCGCTGGCTCGACTGCTGGGCCACTGTGGCCTGGCAGTCGACGTAGGCTTGCTGGGCCTGGCGACGATCGCGAGAATCCTTGACGGATCCCACGACCGCACCGATGATGCCACCAACAGCCATAGCTCTTGGGTCGCGCGATGCAACCCGTCCCGCCGCAGCACCGACGCCGCCGTACACGATGGGCCGCGTCCCGTTGGGAACGCCTTGCCCCGCGTACGCCGCACACGGATCACCGTACCCGCTGCCGTTGGGCGTCGGGTACTGCGCGTAGGGGTTGTCATACCCCATGTCGCGACCAGTCATCCGCGCTTGCTCGCGAGCCATGACTTCATGGATGCGGGCGAACGATTCGCCCATGATCTGGCGCGAGCCGCCCATGGCTCGATCCATTTCGGACTGGCCACGGTAGTACTGTGCCGACGCCACAGGGGCGCTGGCCAGAACCACGAACACGACGATCGCGACGACTGCCATGATCTTCCTCATGATGCTCTCCTTGCCCATCTGGGCTTTTGGCCTCAGAGGGCCGTTTACTAGCGTGTTTTCAAGGTCCCTACCTCGTACTCATATTATAGCAGATTCTGGACGTTTTGTAAAGCCCCACCTTACAGATCAAAAAAGGCCATAAAATAGGCCAAATATTGGCTATATGCGCGCCCCACGACGTTTCGCGCTAGACAGTCGAAAAAAACCTTAAATTAAGAAAGAATCAAAAAGCTCCCGCATCAGGAGGGCCTTTAGGCCTTGCTGATACAGGAGCACACTACCAAAGAGATCTACTTTTCGGGGATAGCCACGTTCGGCATCATCCACTGGAAGACCCAAGGGCTGCGAACATTATATCGCATATCCCGAATGATTTGCGCACGCTCGAGGCGCTGCTTGTAGATGTCGTCCTGAAGTGACCGTACTTGCTGGACAAGCTCGACGATCGTTTTACTCGCCTGCAATTCCGGATACTTCACCAGATACACATCAAGCTTGCCCGGTTCAATCTTCGAGAATATATCTTTCTCGTGATTGGGATAAACGCCGGCCAAGTAATAAGTGAACTCCTTGGCCAAATTGTCTGATCGAACTTGGTACGTCTGTTCGAAAGAGCTAACCTTCTCGAGCTCAACGCCCTTCTCTATCTGCTCGGAATACGTAGATAGATTGAAAATTGTTCCCAAGACAAGGAAGATGAATGCGAAGAAAAACATGAAGCCCGCGAAATTCAGCCAGCCGCCCTTATTGCTGGGCACACTACGTTCATAGAGCAGCTGCATCAAGATGCCGACACCGGCAAGTAACATAAACATAGAGACAAGCACCACGAGGAACATGATCGCTCCTTTTGCTCCGCCTGGGAGCATTACAGTTGTCGGTTTCTATTCTGAAAGTACTAACGTAACGAGATACTACCACGACTAGAGCTACTCGTCAAGCAATCGATTATTTGCAGTTTTGTGAGTGACGTTTCGCACGAAACACCACTCCGCCAACCACGCCCTCTCGTCTAGACTTGGACTAGGAGAGTCTAATGGCGGTCTTTGAGGCCAAAAAGACCGCCATTCCATGATCAAGCGAAGCCTCTCCCAAATTCGGTACTCCGCAGACAAATTAATCTTTGAAGAGTAAGCCTCATTATATACAAAAACAACAGGTCAAGCGCCGAGCGAAGCGAGGAGGCAAGCGCGGGTTACCTGTTGTTTTTGTTGTATATATAATGAGGCTTACTCAAGAAGATGAATGAAGACGAGGACCAGGACCGAATTTGGAGGAGGCGGAGTGCTAATAATCGATGTTAATAAAATGTTTTATTTTGACCACTCCCCTACTCTTATCGAAAACAACCGAGATGATATCCAGTCTCCACTCTGAATCGTTCAGTCTATGCTGAGCTAGATAAGTTCTGGCTGCTCGAACCACTTTAGTCATCTTCTCTCGATTAGCCCTGATCTCTGGTTGAAAATCTCTGTACTCGGCCTTGTTCGCCTTAACCTCGACAAACACGACAGCTTGACCGTGCATGGCAATGACATCTACCTCGCCCCACGGTTGTCTATAGTTACGCTCCAAGACGTTATAATCCTTCTTTTCTAGATATTCGCAGACATAACCTTCAGCCAATAATCCAATTTGAGATTTTATAGTCATTGTAGTGTAAAAAGCTTGACTAGAGAGGAGACATATTCCACAATAAATAGCCTCTTTTTATCAACACGACTCGATTGACGTTGGACTCTAAAAATGATACCATCACGGAGTGATTCTCTGGACGAGAGTCTTTTGTTTTATATGCCTAGTTCGCGCAAGATACAGACTCAGATATAGTCGAGTAGCAACTAATTCTAACTCTATTAGTACTAACCTACAAAAAGCCCAATCTACCCAACCAGGCTCGCTAGATTCAAAGATTGTGGCTAAAACTAAAAGGATAGCGCATAGTAAAAGCTTTCAAGCCGGTGGCATTATTGTTATCGTAATAACTCTTTTGATATCTCGAGGAGCTAACTCGAGTGACCGAACAAGCACGACCAAGTTGGGACTAATTGCCACCAGCATTGTCGAAGAGACAGCCTCTCCAATCCTTAGAAAAATCGGCTCTGGCAGTGCCGAAACGAACCCATCAAATGGGTTTTTTGCTGTTAATTCTCAAGATCCAGGACAAGGAGGCCCAGAGATATTCCTTGATTCATCCCCTATCCAAGAAAGCACCATAGAAGCCTACAATCCAGCGAACACAGCCTATCTAGATGAAGTCTCTACGAAAAGAAGTCGAGTAGTTGAATACGAAGTACAAGTCGGAGACGTTATCTCTTTTATAGCCTCCGACTATGGCGTTAGCGTAAATTCCCTCATTTGGGCTAATAACCTATCCAATGCCAATAGCCTATCGCCAGGCCAGATACTCAAGATTCCTCCAATCACTGGCGTACTCCATGCAGCTAAAAAAGGCGACACCGTCCAATCATTGGCTAAAAAATATGGAGCTGACGCAGATAAAATCATTGAATTTAACGCCTTACCGAAAGATGGCCAGCTCCAAATAGGTGCTCAGGTCGTAATTCCAGATGGTAAGATAGGCCCTGTCGGAGTCGCTTCTACCGCATCAAAGACTCAACAAAGATTCTCATATCTACCGGACTTAGGAGACTTCTTTAGGGTACCCTCAACTGGCTTTAACTGGGGAAGTATTCACGGTAGAAATGGCGTAGATATAGCCAATTCTTGCGGAACCCCTATATATGCAGCCGCTGAAGGAGCGGTATCTGCCGTAGATATCACCGGATGGAATGGTGGATTCGGCAAGTATCTTAAGATACTCCACCCAAATGGAACCGAAACACTTTATGCCCATGCAACCAAAATACTGGTTAAAGCAGGCGATCTAGTCACTAAAGATACCCAGATAGCCCTAATGGGAACTACCGGCAGATCAACTGGATGCCATCTTCATTTCGAAGTTCACGGTGCTAAAAATCCACTAGCCAAGCCATAATCTTATTTACCTAATGCTGAGCCCTACTAAAAATCCCGCATAGCGGGATTTTTAGTAGGGCTCAGCATTCCGCGCGGAACTCTAGAACACCTCAGAGAACATCTTCTCATTTATTCTCAAGCTTAAGGCTTCGGCTACATGATTCTCGCCTATCTCTTCGCTCTGCTCTATATCAGCTATCGTTTGAGCTATCTTTTTTATCTTGTGGTACGACCTCAAGGACAATCCCTTGGCAGTTAAGGCGCTCCTTAATAGAGACTCAGCAGAACTGGTAAGATGACAAAATTCATCTATATTCTTATAACTAAGCTCTGAATTACTATATATTTTTCTTCCTCGATATCTATTATTCTGCATTTCGCGAGCTAATTTGATATTATTTCTCATCTGTAAACCACTATCAGAGTTATTTTCTAAGGTAGGTTTGTCGTCCAACGTTCCGCGCGGAACGTTGATCTGGATATCGATTCTGTCCAGAAGGGGACCAGATATCTTCTTCCTATACCTCATAACAGACTGCGGCATACATGTACACTGATGCCTATCGTCTCCAAAATTGCCACAAGCACAAGGATTCATTGCTCCCACTAGCATGAATTTAGCTGGTAAAATTATAGTTCCGGAAGCTCTAGATACGGTAATCGTGCCTTCTTCCATCGGCTGTCTTAGGCTTTCCAATACACTCCTAGGAAATTCGGGCATCTCGTCTAGGAATAGCACCCCGCGATGAGCCAAGCTTATTTCTCCAGGCCTAGGCGAAGTTCCACCGCCAACTACAGCTGGCGCAGAGGTGGTATGGTGCGGACTTCTAAATGGGCGCTGGAAAGATAGCCCCGCATCCCTAATTAACCCCATCGAGCTGTATATTTTGGCCACCTCGACTGCCTCATCAAAAGACAGGGGAGGCAATAGTCCAATCAGAGATTTGGCCAGTATTGTCTTTCCAGAACCAGGTGGACCGCTCATTAGTATATTGTGTGAGCCAGCCGCAGCTATCGTCAGAGCTCTTTTGGCCATCTCTTGGCCCTTTATGTGGAATATTGCGAGATCTTGATCGGAGTTATCTCCTACGTCTGCTTCTGAGTATTCAAATGGTTTTATTACGTTCGTGCCATCAAGATGAGATATCACCTCTAACATGGTTTTGGCACCTATAACCCTCACGCCGGATACAATTGAGGCCTCCTTGGCGTTAGAGTGGGGGATTATAACCTCAGAAAAGCCCAGCTCTTTGGCCAGGAGAGCCGTGGCCAGCATCCCACTGGTGTGTTTTAAAGACCCGTCTAGCGATAGTTCTCCAGCAAATACAATACCACTCGGATCAAATTTGATCTGCCCAGATTCAAGCAGATATCCAATCGCGATGGGCAAATCATACGAAGGACCTTCCTTTTTTATATCGGCCGGGGCTAGATTTACGATTATCTTCTTATTTTTAGAGCTATGAGGAAAGAGATTGGAATTACGAATCGAAGAAGCTATTCTATCGATTGACTCCTGAACGGCCTTGTCGGGTAATCCAACGATACTAAAAGAGTGTAGACCCTTGGATGAGTCCACTTCCACCTCGATTAATTGAGCATCTATGCCACTTATAGCTGATGAGAACAGCCGTATGGACAAAGTATTAGATATTACTTGTTTCTAGCACAAGATATGCATAAAGATGCGATAGCCATCGCCCTTAAGCGTTCAGGTTCAATATGAACAGAGCAATTCTCGCATTCCCCATATTTATCAGCTTTAATCTTCTCCCTGGTTTTCTTAACCTCACGTAATCTCTGCTCAAGTTCACGCTCAATGGCTAAATTTCTGTCATAATCAGTAACTTCATGAGCATAATCATCTTCGTCATGCTCATCACCGTCATAGTTAGGAACTCTAGTATTAAAATCACTATTAACGCTAGGATCGCGACTAGCAATAGTATTTAGTTGATCTTCAAGGATGGCCTCTTCTTTGGCCAGATCTTCGTCTAGCTTTTTTAATTCTTCCGTTGTCATCTAGCGTTCATGATTAATCGTTGATAAAGAAAAATATATCACAATAGGGGACTCAATTCAATGTAAACAAAAAGGGCACAGAGGACTCACTTTGAAAAATTAATGCGATGTGTGAGCTCGTGCCCTGGGACTATGCTGCCGGCGATACATTACGAATCGAACCGCCAGCCTAACCAATGTGCTAAAGAAAGAACTTATCCTTATACACAAATTATATTAAGATTGGTGACATGTTGCAAGTGCCAATTTGTTGATAAGTGTCACCGATTGTACGTGTCACCAATAATTGATGTCACCTAACTATTGTTCAAGATATAGGCCATTAATATGCAGTATTTGGGTGACATTGTTAAGACGATGTCACCAATAATGTCACCTATTTATCAACTTCTTATACACAAATGGCACCAGCAAGGTGCCATTTGAAAAATCGTATAAGACTGTCACCCAACTACTAGAGAATTACTTTCCGGCCATTTGATCAATCGCGGCGTACATCGCTTCTCTTGAGCTGGCTATAATTAGATAATTTTTACCATTCGGGGCAGTCATTATCGCATAATCTATACTCCTATCTGGATTTGGGAAATTTGTGTATCTAATTGTCGTTCCCCCATAAACATTGTTCAAGAACACAACTTTCGCACCGCTCTTGTACCCAAGCTCTAATATTCCATTTAGATCGCCGGCCATCGTTGATTCCCAGGAGCTCATCGAGGCTAAGCTTGCGGTTTTGTCTGATACCTCGGAGATTATTACTAGCCTATTTGACGTCTTAGTGGGAGTAATTGGCTTGCCCTTGCTATCAAAGTACTCTCTCTGGGCATGCACAAGCATAAGAGAATCATCCATGCCCAGAAGCGTTTTTAAAGCCGCTGGGTAGCTTATCATAAATCTATCTAGGGCTGCGGCTGGCGGTAGATAGTCCATGCTTCCAGAGCTCGGTGCTATGTTTAATTTCTGCTGATCTCCGGCTGTAATCACCTGCTCTTTAACAAGCTTAACGAAATAGGCTAGGGGATCTCCAGCCGTAGGTAAGTCTATTGTTTTAGGATTACCAGAGATCAAATTGCTAAGAATAACCTCGGGTGTTGGCGTAGGACTTAATGTCGGCCTAGGAGTTACCGATAAAACTGGGGTTGGGCTTACTACCGCCAAATCGCTATCTTTTAAGCCGAAATACCAATATGCGGCTCCAACTAACAAAGCCACCACTGCAATGCTGATAAAAATAAGATTTCTGTAACTTCTTCCTCCTTCAGGAATAATTATTTGAGTCTCAGACTTAGGTAGACTCGACATGGAAACACTTTGGCTAGGAATCTTTGGACTAGAGATCTCGTTAGCTTTCTCGGGAATTCCCATGGTAATTGTCACTTTTTGGCCTGGCTGGTCCGTAGAGATGGGATTACCTGGCCCATTAACTGGTGCCGAGACTACCGGGCTAACCGGCCTCTCCTCGATCTTTCTAGGTATCTGGACTCCGCTAACTTGTTGGCCAGACTTTATATTGGCCATATCGCTAGACATGGTTCTTATGGAAGATTGGTATTCTTTGATTCCCTGCAGCTGCGGATTAGACTGATTCTGCGATGTAGAGTTTGGATTGGGTTGGGGCGCTACTGGCCTTGCTATTGGAGCAGGCATAGCTGGTGCTACTGGCGTATTAATTGGCCCCACTGCTGGCTTAGGCGAAGTTGTCGCTGACGCCGGAGCACGCTGGACAGACGAGGTACTCGATTGAGTGGGCATCGATGGGATCGGAGAAACAGTCGAACTGGGGGTCGGTTGGGTTACAACGTTTGATCTCATAGGCGAGTTCTGAGGGTTCGAGACAGGTCGAGGAGTAGGCGCAGAGGCGGCGGAATCCTTAGTTAATTCATTGACTAGATCGTCGATAGTTATTGTTTTCTGGCCTTGATCTGCCATTTATTTTAGCCCCAAGCTTGTTATTGAAAACTTCAAATGATATTTTCCTAACAAGATAGGGACGAAGTGATACCGATAATAATATCTTAGCACAAAATGATTGTTTATATAATTTAGACTGTTTAAAACCAAAGGGGCCCCAGCTGGGGCCCCTTTGGTTTTAAACGATATCTGTATTTTTTAACCGGTCTTCATGGTCAGGCTTATCCTGCCCATCTCATCTATGTTCTTAATTCGAACATGGACTTTTTGCCCAAGCTTTAAGACGTCGCTTGGATGGTTTACTCGTTCTTTACTCATCTCAGAGACATGAACCATACCATCCTTACCAGCCGTAATCTCTACGAAAGCTCCGAAATCCAATATCCTAACTACGGTGCCGTCGAATTCATCACCAATCTTCGGCTCATAGGTAACCTGATTTATAAGCTTTATAGCCTTCTCCATGCCTTCGGTGGTAGCCGAAGTCACGAATACCGACCCATCATCATCGATATCAATTTCAGCTCCAGTTTGCTCAATAATCTCATTAATCATTTTACCTCCTGGGCCGATAAGGGCGCCGATCTTTTTTG
>Ga0209416_1002163_pt1 | contig 11404 bp, 15 predicted proteins | sample RifGroF1_FD_184001 | JGI IMG/M metagenome (GOLD analysis project Ga0209416, IMG submission 184001) | Groundwater microbial communities from Rifle, Colorado, USA - Groundwater F1 (SPAdes) (version 2) | ecosystem: Environmental > Aquatic > Deep subsurface > Groundwater | place: Rifle, Colorado...
CCGATTGTTTACTTGGTTCCAGGAGGTCTAGTATTACTAGCAGTGTTCTTTTTTCTTAAGAAAAAGAAAACTATTTAGTATATTAGGAATTTGTATTTTCTTTTCAGTGGTAACAGTATCCTGTTCACCACGTTTGGATGTTACTGTACAGGCTATGCCTATACAGATAGCAATAACTATGACACCATTTATGCCAGTAATGGAAGTAACTCCTACAGTTAGTAAACAGATAGAGGTTATTCCTACTATGGAATCTACACCAGTACCTACTAGTAGAAATCTAGAAGGGGTATATGATGTATCCATAGAGTCAAGTTATTTGACTGAGTGGTTTTATAGACAGTTCAAAGAGCTTCAGATAGTAAACTGTGAGTTACCTTGTACAGAAGAAAAAATTGAGAGTCTTTTAGATTCTCATTCTGTATGGGTAGTTGCTCAGCCTAATGAGGGTAGAATCCTTTACACTCACTCCGGTTGGGATGTAATCACAGGACCTGAATTCGGAGAAATTTTTCTTCGGTTATATAATTCAGGTAATCTGAATGATACTGTTCTTTGTCTAGAAGAAGATATCTGCTACTTAGTAGTAGATTCAATTGTTCTAGAGAAAGATTATGTTGGGAGTGAAATCCATATAAATGAGCTCTTTGAAGATACAAGAGATGATGATTATTTCATCTTAACTTGTTCAGAGCTGATTATACCCGGATTTTACACTCCCAAATTGGTTATACAATTAAAAAAGATTTAAAGTGCAAAAGAGAAGATCTTAGCGATCAAAATACAAGATCTTCTCTTAAATCCCCATATTGATATATTAAAAAAGGATATTCTTAGGGATCTCTATTTTCCCTTAGGATTAACAATGGTTATACTTTTTTCTAAAGAGTTAGGAAAATCTTTGTATTTACATAATCTGTATGGTTTAGTTAAATCTGGTTTTACTCTACCTGATTTAATATCTGTTTCTAAGTAGTAGGGGAGTTTACCTAGGTTAACAAGTAAAAGGTTAAAATTGTTAAAAGAGATATCATACTCATTTAATTTATTCCTATCTATTTCATCTAGTAGAAAGAGAGCAAATACTACAGCTGCTGATATACTTACTGCTAATGTAATGCTTACGAATGTAAATTGAGTACCCATTAATACTGCAAATACTGTTAATCCTGCTAATATTATTAGTAAGCTCCAGTAGAGTGTATTTAGTGTAGTTTTAGCAACAATACTTATTTCATTTCTAGTAGCAGGTAATATCGATATATTATTCATTAGTGAGTTTAATATTTGTTGTTCTTTATTTCCTTTAGGATTAGCATTTCTACTAGCAAATATATCAGATATTTTTTCAAATTCTTTTTGTGTATTTTCTACATAGTTTTCTAATTCCCAATCAAAACTAGAAGTTACATATTTATCTATTGCATCCTTTACCTCTTTTCCTAGTGATTTATTCATTAGTGTAGAAAACTTATATATACTGTACAGTGCTCCTATTTCTGTAGATATTAATGTTTTTAATCGTAAGAAATTAGCCATAGCGCTTGCTATAAAGAAACCAACGAGTATTGAAAAGAGAGTAGAGCTAGAGGAGAGTATTTTAGACATATCAAAATCTAATACAGGGTTTATATATGCTATTAATATACTCATCCATGCTAATACTACTGTAGTTAGTGCTAATTTTTGCCATAGTTTCATACCTAAGTATGCTCTGTAGTTATATGGATTATTTTTGTTAGACATATATATTTAGGGATATGTTAATAGATAAATAGTATTTAATATTTATTAAAATGTAAATGGATATATAGTACGTTGGAGGTACTATTAGCTTAGATTGGTAGTTGTAGTATAATTATTTGTTAAGTTATTTATTTAAATATATGAAAAAATATATAATACCAATTGTAATATTATGTGTTTCTATATGTATCTCTATACTTTTCTTTCCTTACCTTCCAGATAGTATGGCTTCTCATTGGGGTATTAATGGTAATGTAGATGGGTATTCTAGTAGGTTGTTTAATGTAATATTTTTTCCAATAATACAAATATTTCTCTTTTTACTTCTTTATATTGTTCCTAGGATAGATCCTAAGAGAAAGAATATTTTAAAGTTTGAGGGTAAATTCCATTTGTTTGTATATTCCATATTAATATTTATGTTACTTTTACAAATATATGTATATTTATGGAATACAGGAGTACAGATACCTGTAGAGATAGTGATGCCTTTATTAATGGGTGGATTATTTTTAGTAATAGGGGAGATGGTAAAGGATGCTAAACAAAACTATACAATTGGTATTAGAACTCCTTGGACTTTAAGTAGTGAAGTGGTATGGGATAAGACACATAGGTTAGGGGGTAGGTTGTTTAAGATATGTGGTATTTTATCTATTCTTTCTATATTTTTTTCTTCATATGCTTTTATTACAGTTATTGGTACTGTAATACTTACTACAATATATCTATTTATATATTCATATTTGGAGTTTAAGAAGGAGATAGGGGTGTAAGAGATATTAGTAATATCTTGGTTCAATAAATATCATATTTATTGCTATTACTATTACAAATACAAGTACAAATAGTAATATTGTTTTACTAAATATTTTAGTTTTACCAGATTTTTTAAATATGAGCATATATATTAGGTATATGGTATTTAATATTGCATATATAAATATTGATAATATAAAGTAGTTTAATATGTGAATAAAGATTTGAGAAGAATCATTAGCTTTCATCCAATCAAAATTACCACTGAGAATAGTTAAGAGTGGTATTCCTATAAATATAGTTATGGTTATTATTAATGGTATTAATATCTTTTTAATAGGGTATGTTCTTACTTTTTTATTTATTAAATACTCTATTAATTTATCAGTAAGGTAGATAATAGAGAGGGGTAGTAGTATATATGAGAGTATTATATTTAGGTCAGACATATTTAATACTAGAGATTATTTATATTTTTGTAAATATGGTAATAGAAAAAAAAAGAGGAGTGTAGGGCTCCTCTTTTTATTTAATTAGCTTGAGAAGTAACTTTATTCTACTGAAATTTCTGTAAACTTAGTTGTTGCAGCTATCGTACATCCAATCTTATTTGTATATCCATCTTCATCATTTATAGCAAGCTGAACATTATAAGTATTTGGTTCAAGATTAAATTTTAGATGGAAATCTCCTACACCATACTCATCGGTTTCAAAAGAGACTAGCTTGTAATATCCATTTGATGGATATGCCATTATGTAATCATTCCCTATAAATCCTGGATTCAAGTCTCTCATCCAGACATAATATGTACTTTCTGGATTTAAATCCCTAATAACACCATTTACTACGACATCATGTGTTCCCCTTGGTGTAATCAACATTACATGACCATCCAATTGTGTACTTGTTACAGAATCAGAGCTACATGAATTAACAGAGTACAAGGATAATTTTTGTGAATTTCGGAATTGTGGTTTCTCTGCAAATGCTTTGTTATTAAACAAAGTAAGTGAAGCTACTCCTAAGAGTAAGAATACACCTAATACTATTGATAAAATCTTTTTCATTATGAAAAATAAAACAAATTAAATATAAATATACAGTAAATATATAAAAATTTAATTAATGCAGTAGTTTCTACTATAAGTCTACTACTTTTGGGTAAAAATACAATATTAGAAAGAAAAAAGGGAGTTTGGACCTCCCTTTTCTTTTAATCTATAGATAGTATAAATTACCAAAGATTGACCCATTTATCTTCGAATATTTCTACAGTTAGATCACCACTGTTGTCAAAAATTGCACCTCCATCATAAATATTAAAGTCGAAATGGTTAACTCCGGTTATCTCCATTTCATATTCATGATCGGTATCATTACATTCCCCACTAGGTACTCCCCAGTCAACGATATTATTATTTACCCTTATTTCTAAGTAGTTTCTATAAGGTACTGGTAAAATATCCCCACTAGTCCAAACTAATCTACTAAGAGGATCAGAGGCCCCTCCATATGAACACTTAGCATCTGCTAAAGGATCTCCAGCCCATGTTGCAAATGTATAAGTACCACTTGCTCTTAAGATATAAGTTTTCTCAGGGCTAATTGTTTTTGTTGTTGAAGCAATACTTTCATCAGATTTGACAGTGATTGTATCGATTAATATAGGACCTACATAATATAGACCTGCCATCCAATCTTCTAATATACTCTTGCTACATCCATAAGCATAATGTCCTTGAAGTTCTTCTGCTGTTGCTGTATGAATAGCATCTAAAATTTGGGTACAACTACATCCATAGGTATCTGTAAGTGTTACATTAAAATGATTAGGTCCATTTCCCTTTGGAAGACGAGTATTCCAAAGTAGTAATCCAGAGGTACCTTCAACTCTCCACCTATTTACACCTAATTGTCCAAATAGTATATCAGCAGATGTGTCATCACATTTGTCTACACTATTTAATACACCATCTCCGTCAATATCATCATCACAAACATCTCCATCCCCATCCCCATCTAAATCGGCTTGATCGTTCGAAACAAGAGGACAATTGTCACCACCATCTAGGAAACCATCATTATCATCATCATCATCACACATATCACCCCATTCATCAGTATCATGATTTAACTGATCAGTATTGGGTGTGTTAACACAATTATCTAGATTATCCATTATCAAATCACTATCACTGTCGTCACATACATCTCCAATATAATTATTATTCCAATCTTCCTGGTCAGGATTATATGTACTTTGGCAATTATCAACTATATTTAATACACCATCATTATCTTCATCAGTTTCAACATAGAATTCTCTTGTAAGACGAATTTCTGATTCTCCTCCATCTTCAGTTGGATTAAATACAAAACAATATTTCCCCTCTAGCCAAGTTTCTACATTAGCACTACTGTTGAAGAATCGTGTATATGGTGCTAAAAGTTCCCATGTGAAGGGATTATTATGATAATCAACATTCCCCCATACTGTACCTGTTCCTGCTGCACAAGTACCTTTTCGTACTGCCCATTGAACTAAATCTTCATCATTATCAATCAAATAGGCTTGAAATACTACAGTCCCATTAACAATTTCATCGACATCAGGATTAGTAATTTCTCCATATCTAATCACATCAACATTTGCATAGAAGGAATAAAATCTTTGTGTTGTACCTGCTGTTACTATCGAAGAGCCAATTGCTGGTTCTCCCCAATGATTGGGTGTGTAATAAGCATATTCTGCTACTGAATCATAAGTAAAAGGAATCGTACCTGTGTTTTGAAAATATAAACCAATATACCAACCTTTTTCAATTATTGGTGAAGTTGAAGGAGTATATGTGTTTACACCAGGAATTGTACCATTTGGGGTAATCAAATCACTTTTCCATTTTACAATCTTAGAATCATCAACGATTAAAAATTTGAATGAGTTTGAATTAGCAGCCCAATAATTAAAATCTCTTACATATCCATCTACTACAGAGTAATCATTTGTATCAACAATTACAAAGTTGCTGTAGGTATCAACATTTGGTCTTGTGATAGTTTCATTACCTATCTCAAAATCAGCCGCATAAGCCTTCCCTAATCCCAAAAACAATACCAATGAAAATGACAGAAGAAAAGTAAATAATATTTTCTTCATTAAAAGAAATATAACAAATTAAATAAAAATATAAATATATATAAAAATTTAATTTGGGCAATTTCTACTAGAATTTTAACACTTTTTAATACGAAATCAACTGTTTACAAAATGTAAACTATATTAATCAGTAATATTCATATCATTAGGAGAACCATAGTTAGAAAGGTAGTCTGTTTTCCAATAATTAGAACTATTACATAATGCATTACTACACGTATACCAACTATTAGGATCTAAACCATCTATACCATCCTGCGTTCTTTGCATAGAGTTAAAGGAGGTAGTAGATTGTATACCTGCTGGCCATACTCCTAACACTGTATCTATTACATTCCCATTACTATCTTCTAATCTTAAATTACCATTATTTTCTTTTAATAGATTCATACTAGCATTACTCATATTACTCTCTATATTAAGTAATGAGTTATTACTCTCATTAGAATAGTTAGATATTAAGAAATATCCATTCTTAGGTATTACTCTATTAGCAGGTATCATTATTGGAGGTTTGTTTAAATCTCTTAAATAGTATATTTTCCACTTACCAATATTAATATCATTATCAGTAGTATTCCTTAACTCTATATATTGATCATCTATAGAGAGGGATGTACCACTCCACATTACTTCATTTATTATTACTGAGGGCATACTATTCCATGTTCCTGAAGATATTATACTTTCTCCTAGTGTTTCTTCGCTTGTAAAATATGCTTTTGTAAATCCAATTAAAGGAATGGAGAGTATGAATAGTATTAATATATATTTAATCTGTATTCTCTTCATCTTTTTTCTTTTTAATCTTTGTTAATTCTTTACTAATATTTACAACCTCTCCTGCTATTATTATTGTTGCAGGTACAATTATTAAAAGAATAAATCCTGTTGGTGTTTTAGCAAATGAAAATGGATATCCAAGTAGAGGTATTTTAAATATTACTTTTCCAACTATTTGGCTCTCTTCTATTGGATTCCCATCTTCTACATTATTAGCATCTCCTTGTGTGTAAAAGAGATTTTCTTCTGTTCTAACTATTCTGTGTGTTACTGTAGTTTGGGAATCTGTATTAAAAGTAATAATGTCCCCTTTATTATATTTTTCTTGTTTTTGAACTATTACAATACTTCCTGCTTTAATTTCTGGTTGCATTGATCCTGATTGAACAGAATATATATCAAAATTAATACCTGTTTCTAGTTTAGATATCATTATTGCAGAGGCAAGGAGAAAGAGTACTACGATTAGTAGAATATAAATAGTATTTTTTATTATTTTGAATATCTTTTTATTCATATCTTTAATCCTTTATTACCCCACCCATGTAGGGATGGGTAGGGGTAAAAGGATTCAAGCTCTAGGTTATGGTGTTACTTGATTTAATAGATATGTATAGTGAGCATCAATTGCATCGATAAAATTGCCTCCAATTGTTGTTCCTATCCCTAACAATGCATCTTTGTCTACTTGGGTTGAGAGTACATAGTAACCAAGTTTCATATATTTATTCATATATGTGCTATCAGCAGCAGGATCCATTTTGAGAGTGAAACCAATAGTTAAATACTCTCCTGGTCTCAAGGCTTCCATATCCCAAGAAGAACCGGGGATATCGAGGGCTCCATCTCCATTAATCCAATCTTCTATATTTGGTGTGAATGCTGCAATCATAACTCCATCATCAATAAAATCGTCTACTCTTGCCTTCTGTATTCCATCAGCATCATAAAACTTCACCTCATAATCATAGAAGCTTAGTACATCTTCCAAGCCATTAGACTCTGGAATTGTAAATTTCCCAAAGGTTGCGGCATTGATATTACCATTGTTTTTTACAGTGATGTAAAACCATGGGGTAACTTCTCCCGGCTCTAGCTTCTCTAATGCACCAATATCAAGATATGTAAGCCCATTACTTCTAGCATCTACCTTCAAGGTACTTGAGCTAAAGGTACTAGCTCCTAGGGTACTCTCGTATGTAAAGTATGCTCTAGTAGCAAATATTGTTGCACCTGCTACTACAGTAATGAGGAGTAAACTAAATATTACTCTTTTCATACTTAGTAATTAATAATTTAAATAAAATAACATACTTAATTAAAATTTAAATATGATAACTATATATAAATTAGAGATGGGAGATTACTAAGTCAAGCCTATATAATGAAAGATATATTTCATATATATAAATAAATATACAGATTTAATTCTGAATACATCTACAAAATGTAGAATATAGATATTAGTATATATATGATAATATTTTAAATAAATTGGTTGTAAAAAGTATGAAGAAAAACCAAAAGTTATCTCTTCTAATAGTAATAATATCAATTGTAATAGGAATATTTGTATATAAATGGATTAACTTACCCCCAGGATGTAAAGATACAGGATTAATAATGGGAGGATGCTTTAGTAAACAGAATGTAGAAAATGTAAAAATAGATAACCCTACAGATTGTTTAAATATACAAATATCTAACTGTTTATCCCCTAAAATTGAAATAGATAATAGGTGTAACAAAACATATACAGTAGAAGGAGTAGAATATGAATCAGGATATAACTATATAGATCTTGAAGAAGGTAAATTCTTCATAGAAGGAGAAATAGAGGAACAGAAGTTCAGTATATCAGGTTATGTAACCAAACCATTGTGTAATTAAAGAAAATTACTCTGTTAAAGGAGGACAATTATCATAAGGACAAATCCCTGGAAACTCTGTATTAGTATTCTGTACAACATCCCCCTCACCTAAATCTCCTCCAACCTTATCTCCACCTGCTAATATAGGGTGTGATATATATGTAGCTAATGCTAATAAAATAGCTATTACAAGGATAAAAACTTTTAACATATTAAAGCAGTAATAAAATAATATATGTATTAATACTATACCTATATACTTTAACTATGTAAAGTAATCTATTCATTAAGGAACATATAAGAGTATCTCTCTGTAATAGCTTTATACTTCTCACCATTAGAATCAGTAAGTAAAAATATCTCTCTTATTAATATATGATCAGACATAGCAGGACAAGAAGAATCTTTACACTGAGGATACATTTTTATTCTTAGAGTATTGTAGAGTAATATCTCTTTAAAACTTGGTATTACACCATTGAGGTAAGATATATGTTCTATCTGTCCAATATTACAACTATTTAGAGGAGGTAATTGATCTATATGAAGCTCTCCTGTTACAAATTCAAAATCTTGCTGTGTAAAAAGTCCTCCAGAATCTATATATTCCTGATATTGAGTAGTTTGTTGCTCTATTAATTGTTCTACCATGTGTACTATTTTAAGCTAGTAAGTTATCCTCAATATATTCTTATCTTTATCTATTGTAAAGGAACCTGTACACCCTTACTCATACTGTTGCCCTGTACAAAGTTTTTAATAGGGAAAGTAGGTAGAGTATATGGAGACCTACTACTATCTATCTTATGTTTTAATATCGGTTTATATTTGTTATAGAAGTTATTAATACTGTATATATACATTAATATATCTTTAATACCCTTCTTACTATCTATACCTAAATCTTTTGTACTTACTTCTATACTTTCCTGATTAAGAGGATTAATATATTTAAATCTGAAACTATCTTTATATACATCATATCTAGATACTAAGTCTGAAAAGAATATAGATGATATGAATTTCTTACTAGCTTTCTTACCCCTAAAAGTAGGCATATCCTCCCATACAATATCAGGTACCCTATCTAATACATTAGTTAATACCCCAGTCATTATTAAAAATATCTGTACTCTTTCTTTAAGTTGAGGCTTTTTAAACTGTTTACCTGTTTTGTAATCAATTATCTCTATTGGTGTATTTGGAAAATCTTTAGGAATACATATCTCATCTACTAAGGTAGGTACTTGTATATTACCGTTAGAAAAATACAAATTAGTAAGTAAGAATGTTTCATTTAGTAATACTGTTTTAGTAGGATTTAATTTGTCACTCTCTTTAAAACTCTCTCTAAAAGTATATATATCTTTAAGAGGTATTACTCCATATTCCCATATATTTTTTATTGTAGTAGGGGGTATTAGATAGTTCTTATGCTTGTTAGGAGTAAAATCATGACCATTCATTCTCCACTCATTCCAATATGTTTGAGATATATCTAAGGTGTCTTGGTTAAGAGAGATATCGGATATATCTTGTATCTTTAAAAGAGCATCGTAATACTCCCTATCTCTTTGTAAGAATGTAAATTGGTAATCTTCGTATGAAGGTAATCTGTTTAAATATTCTGCTCTTTTAAATATCTGTGTAAAGTATTGTAATGAGTGTAATTGAGTACCATATATACTCCAATGAGCATTTTCTAATATCTCTGTTTTAGAGGGTTGGACTTTTGATTCTAGATCTGTATATGAGGGTTCTTTACCATCCTTTTTAAAATTGTAATACATTGTAGAAAGGTACTCTAGTTGAGAGGGGTTAATCCTAGAGCCTGATTTCTTCTCTTTCTTTTCCTGTGTACTACTGTATATCTCTGGTACATACTCAGGTAGTAAAGGCTCTTGTAAAAGAGTAGGTTGATTCATATATAGTAAGAGTATATAGGTTGGTTAGAGGAATGTGAATATATTTATGATATATTTAAATATATGTACGACTATATATACTTTGATTTAGATGATACCTTGGTTAAGGATAACCCACAAACAGGTAAGTCTGAATTACTTAAAAGTGGATATGATGAATATATTAGGTTACAGGGTATATATCCTAATGCTAAGTTAAGATTACTTACTAACAGAGCTAAAGAGCAGATATCTTTTCCTAATGTATATACTTTTGATCAGTGTATTGGTAAGGAAGAGATGGATATGTATATATTGGAAAGATTACATACAATCCCATGGAAGGTATTTCTTAATCCTAAAAATATATACATATATTTTACAGGTATGTCTCTTTACAGAAGGGGATATACATCTAAGGTAATATATCTTTTTTTACGACATATTTGTAATGGAGAGAGGATATTGATGATAGATGATGATAGGAGGGTTAGTTTAGTATTCCGATGGTAGTGTAGTGTACGCTATTACATATTTAGCTTCTGTTTCTACTTTACTTTTTCCAATATTTATACTGTATGTATCTCCATTTCTACTTTCTACTACACCAAAGATCTCTTCACCATCATCTTCAAAAAGTACTACGTCATTAATATTGTATATACCCTTACTACTTACACACTGATTTAAGAAAAGAAATGTTCCTCTTTGTAATTTAGGTTGTAGATCTTCTTTTTCAATATATATTGGATGTATACATCCTAACTCTCCCCATGTTTCTGGTATATATTGTCCCTGTTGTCTAAAGAAAAGAAAGTATGCTCCAATGATTACAGTAGCTAATACTAGAAAGAATGCTACTATATTTTGTAATCCGAAGTTCATATATATTTAGTATGTACTTTCTTAAACAGAAAATCAAGATATTTTACTTAATACCTCTGTAGCCCATTTTTGAGCTTTTACTAATTCATCAGGAAGTAGGGGACCTTTCTCACCTTTTACAAAGAATCCTTGTGGTTTATCTACTACTGTACCACCTTTCTTTTCTAATATACCTGCCATCTTAGGTGCTGCATACCCTATTACTTTCATTAGTAATTTTAGAGCTGTTTTCTGTTTACTTTCTAAAAACCTTGTATCAAAGGTAGCTACTTTAATACCGTTTAAGGAATCATTAG
>Ga0209416_1002166_pt1 | contig 11394 bp, 8 predicted proteins | sample RifGroF1_FD_184001 | JGI IMG/M metagenome (GOLD analysis project Ga0209416, IMG submission 184001) | Groundwater microbial communities from Rifle, Colorado, USA - Groundwater F1 (SPAdes) (version 2) | ecosystem: Environmental > Aquatic > Deep subsurface > Groundwater | place: Rifle, Colorado...
AGGAAGTTTCTCTTGCCCAAATATTGAAAGAAGGTCATCGTATCTACCACCACCAAATAAAGCTCTGGGGTTTTCTTGACTACCTATATCGTAAGCTTCTACCACAGTACCTGTATAGTACTGTAACCCCCTCATTATATATGGTGAGAATTTTAGATTACCTATAGATAACTGTTTAGCCTTATCAAATAGCTCAGTTAACTCCTTTGCTCCTCTACAATCTATATCTTTTAAATCATCAAGAGTTAAGGTTAAGAATTTTAGAACTTTTTCTACTTGCTCTTTATCTAACCCTATCTCTTCTAAATAGAGGTTAAAGTCAGTTGAAGAAAGTTTAAGATAGTTATCTATTGCTCTACCAACCTTTCCCTTCTTATCTTCATCTAGGTTTAATATCTCATCAAAAAGATAGTCTAAAAGATATCTATTATTAATCCTTAATTCATATGTATCTTTAGGAGCTTTTAATTCCTCCATTACAGCATTTATATATTGAAGTACATCTAACTCTGCTTGAATAGTTGGTACTCCTAATATGTCTAGATTAAGCTGAACAAATTCTCTTGTTCTACCTCTTTGTGGTTTTTCATATCTGTAATATCTTCCGATATTAAACCACCTAATTGGTAATGTAAGTTCATTTTTCTTAGCTGCAATTAATCTAGCTAATGATGGAGTCATCTCTGGTCTTAAGGCTATCTCTCTTCCACCTTTATCAACAAAAGAATATAGCTGGTTATTAGCTATATCGTCACCAGATTTAACTCTATAAAGAGCAGCCTCTTCTATGTATGGAGTATCATACTCTTCATATCCAAATTGTCTTGCTACCTTTTCCCATACATTAAAGAGGTAATTTCTAATATACATCTGCTCTGGATATATATCTGAAGTACCCTTATATGGTAATTTTGATAATGTTTTATTTTCCATGCTCAGATTATATCATTAATCTTCTTCTGTTGAATATTAGGGGTAAATAATATATATTAAAAGGTATATGAAATATAGTATGTCAGTATCAAAATCTAAACGTAGGTTACCTAAAAGAAGAAAAGTATCTTCTTTAAATAGCTATAACAGAATTAGGAAATATAATAGCAAGAATGTTGGTAAGAGTAGGTTTAATAACAGAGCTACAGGTAGTATTAGTAATAGGTTTAATAAGACTAAAATTAGAAAAATCCTTTACATACTCTTTGGCATTGCCTTCTTTATTGGATGTTTAGGATTAATAGTAGCAGGAGTATATTTAAAAAATATGCAAAACTCTCTACCTTCTCCAGATGAGCTAGTAGAGAGAACTTCAGATCAAAGCACTAAGATATATGATAGAGAGGGTATTCTCCTCTATACAGTATATGGTAATCAGAATAGAGAATTTGTTTCTTTGGAGAATATACCAGAACATACTAAATGGGCATTACTAGCAGCTGAAGATATAGAGTTTTACCAACATAAGGGGTTAGATTATGCAGGTATTGTTATGTCCGTTATACAAAACTTTACCAAAGGTGAAATTGTAAGAGGAGCAAGTACAATTACACAGCAGTTAATAAAGAGTACCCTACTCTATGACATATTAGGTGATGAAATATATCAACAGACATATACAAGAAAGATAAAGGAGATTTTGATTACTATGCAAGTTGAACAAACTCTAACTAAGGATGAAATCTTACAAATGTATATGAATGAGATTCCTTTGGGAGGTGTTAATTATGGTTTTCAAGCTGCAGCTAAGGCATATTTTGCTAAGGATGTAAGTGAACTTACTTTAGCAGAGAGTGCATTAATTGCCGGTTTAATATCAAGCCCAGGTACCTACTCTCCTTTGTTTGGAACTAATCCTGAATTAGCAAAGGTAAGGCAGACATTTGTATTAGATCAGATGTTAAAACATAAGAATTTAACAGGAGTTACTAAAGAAGAAATTGAGGCTGCTAAAGAGGAAGAGTTAGTATATACAAGCACCAGAATAGATATAAAGGCTCCTCACTTTGTATTCTATGTTAAACAGCTTTTAGAAGAAGAGTTTGGAGTAGATAGGGTAGAAAGAGGTGGTCTTAAAGTAACTACTACACTTGATTACTCTATACAAGAAATAGCTCAAGAAGAGGTTGTAAATGGTATTAAAAAGAATGGGTTACCATACAAGGTAAATAATGGTGCTGCTGTAGTTATGAATCCAAATACAGGAGAGATATTAGCTATGGTTGGTTCTATAGATTACTGGAATACAGATAATCCTAAAGTAGATGGTAATGTAAATATTACAACAAGTAATAGACAGGTTGGTTCCTCTGCAAAACCGTATGTATATCTTGCTGCATTTTCAAGAGGATATGGGCCATGGACATTAGCACCAGATATTAGAATGAGTTTTGGAAACTACAAACCAGATAACTGGGATAAGAAGTTTGAAGGTATTGGTACTGCTAGAAAGAATTTAGGTAGATCTAGAAATCTTCCATCTGTATATACCTTACAGTTAGCAGGTATAGATGCATTCTTACAAACAACTGAAAAGTTAGGTATTACTACATTACGAAATAAGGGAGACTACGGTTTAGCATTAGCATTAGGTGCTGGAGAAATGAAATTACTTGAGCATACTGCAGCATTTGGAGTATTTGCAAATGAAGGAGTAAGAAATGATACTGTATCAATACTTAAAGTTGAGGATTCTAAGGGAAATGTGTTAAAAGAAACAAAGGTAGGAGATGGTAAGCAGGTTATTGATCAGAAAGAGATATATCTTCTTAACTATATCCTTTGTGATTTAGGTGGTCATGGAGATAGAATTGGACCACAATATGCCAGAGTTAAGGGTAGTAATGTATGTTTTAAAACGGGTACTACAGATGGTCCTAAAGATTTAACCTCAGTTATGTATCACAAGAACTTAGTAGTAGGTGTATGGGCAGGTAATAATGATAATACGGTTGTACCAGGTGCATGGGGAGTATCAGTACCTTTACCAATTGCCTACTCTATTACAAATAGGTTAGCGGATAAATATAAAGTAGAGTTATTTACTAGACCTGCTGGTATTCTATCTACCTCTGTATGTAAAGATACAGGTGGTGTCCCTGCAGAGGGTGTAAATTGTGCTAAAGAAGCAACAGTATATATTGCTGGTAGGCCTCCTCAGGTGGATGATAGAAAGAGTATAACTGTATGTAAAACAAATGGGTTAATTCCTACTAATCTTACATTAGCAGAGAAATACGGATTGCTAGAGAGTAAAGTTTTACTTACTTTTAAGTTAGAAAACAAACTTCAGCAAAGTACTTATGAGAAATTCTTAACAGATGGGAAATTAGCATATATCTTTACTCAACCTGAAACAGGTGTATGTCCGTTACCTTTGGGTACAGATGATGCACCTATAATTGAATTAGATTCTCCTTTGAATAATAGTAAGTATAAGAAGAGTGCAAGTATAGATATTAAAGGTGAGGTAAGGTTCTTAGAGAGTATAACTGAGTTCTCAATATCTATAGATGGAAATGTACTAGCGGGTGCAACTTTAAATGGAAGTACCTTCTCTCTCACATACTCTCTTTCTACTCTATCTGTTGGAGAACATATTATTACAGTATATGCGAAGGATAACTATGATAAGAGTGATACTGAAACTATTAAGTTCAAAGTCGAGGAAGATGAAGTAACTGTAGAGTTACCTGTTGTAAAACCGGGTAATAGAAATATCTAGTTTAATTCGTTTACCTTCTCCTCTATTCTAGCCTTTATTTTAGAGTATTCCTTATCTGTTAATGTCTTATTTCTATGCTCTATACCTACTCTTACTGTAATATTCTTACTCTCTTTCTCTTTCTGATATATATCTATACACTCTATATTACCCTTCCTATCTCTTGTATCTATTATCTGAAGTATTAAGTTTTCTAATTGATTGTACTTAATGTTACTTGGTACTGTAAGGCATATATCTTGATAGATAGCGGGATACTTAGATTCCTCCACATACCTACTCTCTTTGCCTATAACTCTTTTTACCTCTTCTAGATTAATTTCTAATCCTCCTGTATATTCTGGTAACTTAAAATTACTCTTAACCTCACCATCTATATCACCCATTACTCCTAATATACTTTCTTTACCATTTTTTACACTTTTAATTAGTACAGCCCCATTACTACTAAATGTAGGTAGTATATTTTTAATCCATATGGGAATATCTACTTGAGAGCTTTCAGATATTAACTCATATCTTAAGGAAGAAATATTCAAAGAGTTAGAAACTTTTTCAAAATATTTTTTTACTTGATAGTAGGGATTACCCTCTAATATGTTTTCTTTAGAACAAAAGAGTAATGAAAGATGCCAATCCTCTTTAGGTAATTTAAAACTATCTACATACCCCTTTAAGTGTGGGATATTAAATTCATATAGACAGAATGTATTAATATTTTTTTGTATATTGTATTTACTTTTTTCTAAAAGAGATGATATTAGAGATACTCTCATAAATTGTAAATCAGGAGAGAGAGCATTCTTAATATGATATGCAATATTAGGGTCTTGTTTACTTCTTTGTATTGTATTAATACTTGTAAAACTGTATGTATCTAACTCATTACAACCAGAGTTACTTAAGATATTTCTAATAGAGGTTTTTAAATATATATTACTATTCTTCCTACTAGCTCTAATATCCCTTAGTGGTAATCTAGCTACAATATTTTCATATCCATATATTCTACCAATATCTTCATAGATATCTTCAGGGATATATATATCTGTTCTAAATACAGGAGGACATACTGTAATATATTCTCCATCCTCTGATTTCTCTAATATCTTGTATTCAATATTTAGTAATATGTTTTTAATATCATCTCTACTAAGTATAGTACCTAAGTGAGTATTTAATTTGGATATACTTATAGATATATTTTTAGGTTCTGAAGGATTAGGGTATGAGTCTACTACACTACTAGAGACTTTACCTCCCCCTATCTCTTTTACGAACTCCACTGCTTTAAGTAGTATTGGTAAGCAGAGATTAGGATCTTGTCCTCGAGTATATCTTGTAACAGCTTCTGTAAATATACCTAACTCCATAGAGGTTTTTCTAATACTAAATTTGTCAAAGCTAGCACTCTCAATTATGATTCTCTTTGTATTTATATCTATCTCTGTATCTATACCCCCTATTACGCCAGCAATAGCGATTGCGTTTGTACTATCCGCTATTACTAGATTATTATCCGTTAACTCTACTAAATTGCCATCTAATGTATGTATTCTCTCTCCCACTCTTGCTAGTCTAACAGTAATATGTGCATTAGGATTACTACTTGGGTCATTTCTTACTACTTTGTCATAGTCAAATGCGTGTAATGGTTGACCAGTTAATATTGAAAGGTAATTAGTAATATCTACAATATTATTTATTGGTCTAATACCAGATTTAATTAATATGGATTTTAACCATACTGGGGATTGAGTGACTGATACATCTTCTAAAGATACACACATATATCTTGGGCATAGATTAGAAGCTTCATTTGATACAGTTATTGGTAATGTACTACCTACTTCAATATCAATATCTTCTTTTTTGTACCACTGTGGACTAATGAATGGTATGTTTTGAGCTCCTGCTATCTCCCTAGAAAGCCCTATTATTCCAAAGAGGTCTCCACGGTTTGTTAACGCTTTATTCTCTATATCAACTACGGTATCGTTAAGTTTAAAATACTGTGCAAATGTACTACCTACTTCAGCATCACTATCTAATACTAATACCTTCGTATGATCTGTTCCAATATTTAATTCTTTTTCGGAACACAACATACCATTAGAGAGTATACCTCTCATTTTAACTGCCTTTATCTTAAATTCCTCTGAAGTATTGTAAGTAGATGGTACAATATTCCCCGGTTTAATGTACGCTATTCTATCCCCTACATTTAAGCTCTTATCTCCTGCAACTACCTGAATATCTTCAGGCTCTCCAATTGTAATTTTGTATACTCCTAATTTATCTGCATCAGGATGTTGTTCCTTACTTACGATTTCTCCAATATATATACCTTCATACATTTTACAAAAATCTGTATATCCTTCTACCTCTCCTACCTTAGTTGAGAGTATATGTAAAATTTTCTCTAATTCTAAATTACACTGTGTATATTCTTTAATACTGTTAATTGGTAATTTCATATTTAAAGCTGTCTCAAGAAATTAATATCACCATCCCTTAATTTCCTAATATCTGTAATACCACTTTTAATTAAGGTTAATCTATCTAATCCTACTCCCCATGCAAAGCCTGTATATTTTTGTGGATCTATACCACCAGCAGTTAATACATTAGGATGTATCATTCCACAACCCATTAATTCAATCCATCCTGTATACCCACATGTACTACATCCTACTTTCTTACAGAAAGGACAGCTAATTACGAACTCTGTATCAGGTTCTGTGAATGGAAAGTAAGCAGGCTGTATCTTAACTTCTAAATCTGTTTCTAAGTACTGTTCTAAATACTCTTTAATTGTTGCTAACATATGTCCCATTGATATACCCTCATCAACATATATCCCCTCTATTTGATAGAAGGTATGTTCATGGCTAGCATCAGTTGCCTCATTTCTAAAACATCTACCAGGTAGTACTACTCTAATTGGAGGAGGTCCTAATTTTCTTAATGCCCTATTTTGCATAGTGGAGGTATGTGCAGGTAATACATATCCATCATCTGTCCAGAATGTATCATACATATCTCTAGCAGGATGACCTTTAGGGAAATTCAAACTCTCAAACATATGGAAATCATCATCTATCTGACGACTTTCCATAATGTCAAAACCCATTCTTTGGAATATATCTAATATCTTTTCTAACTCTTTATACAAAGGATGAGCACTACCCTTTAAATCTAATATTTGAGGTCTTTTATCCTTACTTGTATTAATATCAAAGGGTGCACTAGGATCTATCCTCTTACTACTTTCTACTATCTCACTCTGTTCACTTCTCTTAATCTTCTCATCTATTAAATTCTTTACCTTATTTAATTCCTTACCATATATCCCCCTATCTTTTGTATCTAAGCTTTTTATCTCTTTAAAAAGATTCGTGACTATACCCTCTTTAGAAAGATATTTCTTCTTTAATTCCTGTGAAGGAAGCTTAAGTAAATCCTTTTCTATATCAGTTAATATCTTTTCCCAATCTTTTATCATATATATGAGTTTATGATTTTATCTTGTAATATACAATATTATATTTTAAAGCTTACATTAATACAAAAAAAAGGACCCTTTGTAGAGTCCTTTATATATCTTTCAAAAAGAACTCTACAGAGATTTAACTATAAAGGAGAAAACCTCTGGATTATTTACTGCAATATCAGAAAGTACTTTTCTGTTTAATTCACTATTCTTTTTCTTGAGACCACCTATTAAATCTTTATACTGTATACCGTTATTCTTACAAGCTGCATTTACTCTCTGTATCCAAAGGGTTCTAAATTGACCTGCTCTTTTCTGTCTATCATTGTATGCATACTGTCCTGAATGTAAATATGCTTCGTGAGCTACTTTGTATAGCTTACTTTTAGTCATCCTATATCCCTTAGTTGCTGCTAGGATTTTATTATGTCTTCTTTTTCTTACTGTACCACCCTTAACTCTCATTTTTGTTTACTTTAAATTTACAATTTTTCTTCTTAAAGCCTTATCAGTAGTTTTATATACTAAAGCTTTATCACTCTGTCTTCTTTTTGATCTTGAGGACCTTTTAGTCTTTAAGTGACCCTGATGACTCTGTTTGTACATCATTTTTGCTTTCCTGTTCCCCTTTGGGTTGGATAGCTTGATTCTCTTGATTGCTGTTTTGTTTGTTTTTTGACGAGACATTCTTTTTAAATGTAATCGAAATACTATTAGAACTACCTTTTGGTTCGGCCTCGATAGTACTATATTCAGTAAAATTAGTCAATATATCAGCAAAAACTTCCTTCATTTGTTCATATGGTTGTCTACCTCTTTTTTGTATTGTAATTTTTACAGGATGATCTTTATCTAAGAACTCTTTTGCTCTTCTTACTCTTGTATTCTTATCTCCTATATCTATTACAGGACTAAATTTGAACTCTTTTAAATCTTTTGCTTTACCACTCTTATTCTTTCTTAATTTCTTTTTTTGCTCATATACATATTTAGAGAAATCCATAATTCTACATACAGGAGGTTTGGCATTAGGGCTTACCTCTACTAAATCTAATCCTACCTCTTTTGCCATTTTAATAGCTTCAAGGGTGTCTACTTGACCAATATTCTCTCCTTTATTATCTATTACTAATACATTAGGTACCCTTATTCGTTCATTTACCCTTGTATTTAAATCATGTTTAGCTTTTTGATTGTATGAATCCATTTATTAAATATATATATTAAAAAATTTATCTACTTTTTTTAGATCTAATCTCTTCTTCAAGGTAGTCTAAAAATTCCTGCTTTTTCATCAATCCTATCTCTTTATTAAGTCTTGACCTTATTGATACTGTTTCAGTCTCTATCTCTTTATCTCCGATTATAGCGAGGTAAGGTACTTTAAGTTTCTCAGCATCTCTAATTTTAGATTGCATACTCTTTCCTCTATCATCCAAAGTTACACGTATATCATTACTCTCTAATGATTCATATACCTCTTTGGCATATTTCATATGCTTATCGGAAATTGGAATTATGGTTACTTGATCTGGTGCTAACCAGAGTGGGAAATCTCCTGCGTGATGTTCTATTAAGAATGCAAAGAATCTTTCAAATGATCCTATCAATGCTCTGTGTATTACATATGGTTGTTTTTCACTACCATCTACATCTACATATTTGATATCAAATTTTTCGGGCATATTGAAATCTAATTGTAGTGTAGATATGGAATCTTCCTTACCAAATACATTTACAGCTTGTACATCAATTTTAGGACCATAGAAGGCTGCATCCCCTGGCATCTCTTCAAATTCTAAACCTCTTTTTATCAATACCTTTCTAAGAGCTTCTTCTGCAAATTTCCATTTCTCTTTATCACCCGAATATTTATTTGGGTTTCTTTCTCTATCAGAAAGAGAGAGTCTAAATTTGTAGTTATCAAATCCAATATCTTTGTAAAAGATATCAAGCAAATCTAAGGTTTCATCAAGTACAGAATCTAATTGATCTGGTGTACAAAAGAGGTGTGCATCATTTTGAGTAAATCCTCTTACTCTTTGAAGACCGTGTAATTCACCACTCTTTTCAAATCTATATACTGTTCCAAATTCTCCTAATTTATATGGTAAGTCTCTATAGCTTTTTGGTTCTAATTTGTAAACCATGAAACCAGCTGGACAGTTCATAGGTTTAAGGTAGTAATCTTCTTCCTCTACTCTAATTGGAGCGTACATAGATTCTTTATAGAAGTCTAGGTGACCTGATTTTTGGAAAAGCTCCCCCTTATTTATATGAGGAGTTAAAATATGTTCATACCCATGTTTTCTTTCAAGGTCTAACATGTAGTTTTCTAATATTCTTCTAATTGTATATCCTCTTGGTAACCATACTGGTAATCCCTGTCCTATCTCTGGAATTATTGCAAACAGTTTTAACTGTTTACCTAATTTCCTATGGTTATATTTCTCTGCATCCTCTAACTTTTTAAGATGGTCTTTTAACTCTTCCTTTGTTTCGAATGCAGTACCATATATTCTGGTTAACATTTTTTTAGTTTCATCACCTCTCCAATATGCTCCTGCAGTTTTAATCAATTTTATTGGCCCTATATCTCCTGTATCTTCCAAATGTGGACCTCTACATAGGTCTACAAACTCCTTATCTCCTGTTACAAAAAAGCTTACCTCTTTATCAGGTATCTCTTCTAACAGTTCTAACTTATACTCCTGTCCTATCTCTTTTAGATATTTAATAGCGTCTTTTCTATTCATAAAGGTTTGAGTTATTGCTAACTTCCTTTTAATGACTCTCTTCATCTCCTCTTCAATCTCTTTTAGATCACTCTCCTCTATTGGTTGTGTAAAGTCGAAGTCATAGTAATATCCGTTATCAATAGCGGGCCCTATTCCTAACTTTGTATCAGGGTAAAGCTTTAGTACAGCATGTGCTAATACGTGTGATGCTGAGTGTCTCATCTTTTCTAAATTACTATCTTCGTGGTTACTCATAGTTTTTTAATACTGAAATAAATATATATTAAGGAAAAATTTCTTTAAGGAAAAATTCGACATTAAAAACATGTCTGATATACAACTTTAGTAAGTTTTGATTTGTTAATGCCCAATATTTTGTACATTGGTAGTATTTTATCTCTTTTGTAAAAAATATACAAACTAACCTATTTAACAATGAAAAATGATATTGAATTTAAACCAAATTCATATGTTTCTACTCTTTTAATATATTGTAATTCAAGTTTATCTATTGGATATCTTCTAGGATGTTTAACTATTAATACACCTTTAAAACCTTTTTTACCTTTTTCCTTTATACCTTTTAGTAATTGAGATGCTAAATTAACAACTTCCTGCATTTTTTTGACCCTCTTTGTATTGTAAAGCTTGTATGGAGGATCCATAAAAATTACTTCATATGAAGTATCTCCCTCTATGGTTTTAGGTAAGTACTCTTCTACTTTCTGTTTTACAATATCTGCTTGAGGAAGGAATCCCGTATGAGCAACATTTTTCTTTAATACTAAATCAGCCTGTTTAGAAGCATCTACAAATGTTACCTCTTTAGCTCCTCTTGAAAGAGATTCTAATCCAAAAGAACCAGCACCAGCGTAAAGATCTAATACCTTTTTGTTAGCGATATCTTCTCTTAGTACATCAAATATCCTCACCTTCATCCTATCTGTTAATGGCCTAGTATTTCTGGGTATCTCTATTAAAAAGTTTTTAGCTTTACCACCAGTTACTCTTACTACAGCAGATATGGTAGGTTCTTTACTTTGTAAGCGTTCTTTTAGAAAGGCCTGTTCTCTTGTTTCGTACTCTTCCCAGCTTTCTACTTTGTGCTTACTTTTTTCTTTTCTTAATTTTTTAGATGAATCGAATTTTAAACTCATAGGGTGTATTCTACTAGTTAAATTGAATTCCTTCCAGTCCTACGCCATTCATTTGAAAATAGTCGTAGGGAACAACATAGTCAACAAAGGTTGCAGTACTAGACCAATCACTCACATTATCATCACTATCCCAGAATCTAATTCGCCAGTAATATGTAATACTTGATTCCCCAGTTAGAGTAGTTCCAGCATATGTAATATCAGGAGAGTACTGTCCACTTGGTGTGGATGTCATAGATGCCTTATTCGTATCCCACATAGATGTACCTAAAAAGTCAGATTGGGTAT
>Ga0209416_1002167_pt1 | contig 11389 bp, 8 predicted proteins | sample RifGroF1_FD_184001 | JGI IMG/M metagenome (GOLD analysis project Ga0209416, IMG submission 184001) | Groundwater microbial communities from Rifle, Colorado, USA - Groundwater F1 (SPAdes) (version 2) | ecosystem: Environmental > Aquatic > Deep subsurface > Groundwater | place: Rifle, Colorado...
TGCAACTTCAGGAATTCCTCCTTTATATATTTTAATTAAATTACCATTAATATCTAATTGAACAATTGATCTTATTAACATATTACTAAGATCAATATTATTAATAATTTTATCCCATGTTACATTAATATCAAATCTTTTAATAAAATCAAAAACATTAGTGTATCTTTCATCAACCCATTCTACAGAATAACCTAAACTTTCAGCATATTCTTTTTTTATATTATCATATTCTTTATTATTATTATGATATCCACTTTGTATTTCAATGATTAGATTTTCATTTGGAATATATAAATCATAATTCGATCTATTTTTAAATCCTAAATCCTTTTCGATTTCAGCATACCCCATATTATATAAATATTGTTGAGAAATTTCTGCAAAAACACTATTTTTTATTTTCCTACTACATTTTAAACACATAGTTACACCTGCTAAAATACGATTAGGTTTCACCAACCACGGTTTTTTACATATACTACATATATGATATATTTTTGTATTCATATCAAAATATACAGATTCATCACACAATTTTACTAATGGATTTTTATTAGATAATAATTTAATATATTCATCATGAGTTTTTCTTTGTTTTTTAGCACTTCTTGTCCTACTACATTTTTTACAACCAGCAGAATAATTAATAATTTTAATAATAGTATATTCACTTTCATTACCACAATATGGACAAATAAATTTATAGAGTTTGTGACCTCCACATTTATTTCCTGTATCAGATAATATTTGTACATTATCACCATTTTTATTAACTACTAATTTCCCACTATAGTCAATTTTACTATTCATTTTTTATCTCCTTCTTTTAAGAATTTTTTACAAAATAAAAAACTGCTACTTTTTAATAGCAGTTAATTCACTCAAATTATTTTTAAATTTTTCTGTATTCTCAAAAACAAACACAGTTTCACTTTTATTATTTTTATTTGGTTTAATATCAATTATTTGATTTCCTTTATGTAATAATGTTCTTGCAATAGAGGGAGATAATATTACTTTACAATCCATAAATATACCTCGCAATTATTATATTTATAATCTACTAATTCAAAATAATATCATAAGTTTTCCTTTTGCCTTGTCTTTCAGTAAATTCAATTAAAGTAGCACCTGCCTTAGAACCAATAAGGAAAAATTATTATCATATATCATTATGCTATGGTATTATAATAATTTTCTTTATAACGCCATATAAATCCACCTGAAGTTTTTTGATTACCAATACAACAGTTTTGAATATTTTGTTTTTTTATTCCTGTTATTATTCCTGCTTGATAGACTGATTTAAATTCAGATATAAAATTATCTTCTAAATCAAATTGCAATACTGGTTTTGCAATTTTTATATTCCTATTTAAATAATAAGATAAATCTATACCATTTTTAAGATAATCTTGTTCATACACCCATATATAATTTAAATAAGTTTTTCTTCTAGTATTCTTATTGCAACAATCATAAATAGATCTAATAGCAATAGTTTTGCCAATACTAACTGAAAATTCTTTAACATTACGCCATTTATTAATAAAATTACCTTCTAAATCAAATTGAAGTATTGAATTTTTAGTATGAGATATAGAAGATTTAATTTTCATTTCATTTGTAAAATTAAAAATTTCTCCACCTTGATGTATATTATAACCATATTTATTATTTAAAGTATTATATTTATTTATATAAAATATTTCTTTTTCAGATAATAAATTTTCATTACAATATTCAAATACTCCAAATTCAAAATTATCTTCATTATATTTATTCCATGCATTTTGTAAATAAGGATTATCATGTTTATTATTTCTTAAATAATGCTTATGAATATTAAATTTTTTCCTTAAATTATTAGTTAATCCTATATATAATTTATTATTTACTAAACATTTAATATAATAAATACCTGACTGATTTAAATCCATTCCCAACCCTCCTTTTAAAATAAAAAAAGGCTAGAGGGTTATCATCACGACAAGTCATAGCCAAAACTATATTTATCAATTCAAAATAACCTCTGTTGTACTTAATCCTTTCTTATTGCTAATTTCAATTAAAGTAGCACCAGATTTGCTTCCAGTTAATAAAGAATCACTAAAAACATCACTACCCATAATTGAAGGTAATAAAATAACTTTTATATTACCATTTTGATTTTCTCCTACAGTAAGTATATTTTCATGATGAAAATGACCTAACACGAGTAAATCAATATTAATTCTATGTAATATTTGAATCTCTTTTACTACATCAGCAATTTTCTTACTTTTAAATTGATGACCATGACAAACAAAAATATTCTTATTATTAATATTAAAATAAGCATAATCTGTTGTATAAATAGGAATTTGAATCCTATTATTATTTCTAAGACTTCCAGCAATCATATGTATAATTACTTTTTCCAAATCTTCATCAGGAAATTGGCCTGCTTTAGTATCAAGAAATCTTACTTCACTATGATTAGAACTTATTACATGATGATAGGTAAGAGGAATATAATTTGATAATTGATTTAACCATTCAGTCATCATTTTACTAAATTCAATCACACTATCAATAACTCCTGTTTCAAGAACTTTAAGAGAATTTATCCGCAAAAGTCCCTCAATATTATCACCACCATTAACTATATGTAAATATTTAATATCTCTATCAGCAATCCAATTAATTACTTCTGATAATAATAAATTCATTCTTTCATGGCAAATTTGTCTTGAATATGAATTATTAACTGAATCAAATTTCTTTGCAAAATGAATATCTGAAATTCCTAGTAATCCAACTTTATCTCCATTTTCTAATATAAATTCTTGAAATTTAGGCACTTCAATAGTATCTATACTATTTTTAATTTCATCAAGGAATAATTCAAATCTGGCATCTTGCCTAATTAATTTATTTAACTCTATTTTTAAAGTTTGTATTTTAATCTTTTCTTTTTGCAATTCAATTTTCTTAACTTCTAACTCATTCAATATCTTATCATCACTAATATTAATTACTTTTTCTTTATCCAAATAAGGTAGAAGCATTTTTAATCCATAATATCTCTTACGTGCTTCATCACTTGAAATTTCTATTCCAAATGCCAATTTGAATAATTCAACATAATCAATATCATAGATTCCATTTGATTTTCCTTCAATAAGTCTAATTATATAATTATAATCTGATTCAGTATCTATTTTAATATAATCCATTTATTCCTCCGAAGAAATAAATTTAAAAATAGGGTAGAGGATGTTGAAATCCTGCCCATAATCGACCATTATTCTTTTTAATCCTTCCAATCCATTTCACTTACCATCTTACTAATTTCACTTCTATGATCTTCAATCATATTTACCTGACCTGCAATATATTTATCTTTGAAATTATTGCTTACTATAGTTAATCCATTTCTATTTAAACAATATCTATTATCAATTTGCGTAGTAGAACCATCTAATAATACAAATGTTCCTTCACCAATTCTAGAAAGTAATCTTTCCATTTCAGAAGGTGTAAAATCTTGTGCTTCGTTGATATATAATATAGAATTTCTTAAACTTCTTCCTTTGGCAAATTGAATAGGTAATATTTCTAATCTATTATTTCTAAGTAAAATATCCATTATATTATCTTCCGAGGTGGCATCACATAAAACTCCAAGTAGGGGAGATGTCTTTTCTACTACATCTCCTGGGATTGCAGGGAATTCTCGTCTATTTTTTGGAGGGGAATCACTTTTTACAAAATATAATTTATCAACTTTTTCTTTATCAAGCATTTGTAATGCCCAATGTATCATAAGGTACGATTTTCCTACACCATATTTTGAATCAGTTATTTTAATTTTTATATTATCATTTTGTAACATATGTATAAATGCTTTTTGATAAATATCTAATGGAGTAATTTTATTTACATATTTATTTACTATTGGTTTAATCTTAACTTCTTCAAAATACTTATTCCATGTAAATAAATATTCATCATTAGATGTTATATTATGAATTATTATATATTCATTAGGTTGAAAATTATATGAATTAGGATTTTCAAGTAAATTAACATATTCTTGTTCTGTTAATGTTAGTTTTCTAATACCATTATAATCATCACTCTTATTATCCTCAAACTCAAACATTTTACATGGTAAACTTAATGCTTGACTTTTGACAATTAAATTGTAATCATCTGAATAAAAAATAATTTCATTATCATCCATATAAACTTGATATGCCATACTAAGAATAATATTATCATTGCCATGTTCTAAAAATAATCTATTTGCAGTATCATAATTATTTTTAATTATAATTTCTACATTATCAGCAGATTTAATATTCTTAATTGTTTGTCTTGCTTGATATGATATTCTTTCATCTCTTTTAAGTTTATCCAATTCTTCTATGGAAACTATTGATATGTAGACCTTTTGGTAATCTTGGAGATTAAATTTTTGATTTAGGAGTACATTCGTATCACAAAAAACTTTACATGTTTTTCGTTTTTCTTCCATGAATTTTCATTCCTTTACAGAAAATTTTTATTGCTACTATTATATGCTATTATATGCTATTATATTTACTTTTCCATTTCTTTCTTAAACATCATCGATCTTGCCTTGTCAGCCATCCAATCAGGTACAAAATATTTTTTACGTCTTGATTTTTTACATCTCCCAATTAAAGATAAATCTTGATACTTTCCCCTTTCCATTTTGAGGATATTGTTTTTAATTAACCAATCTTTTTCTTGTTTACTTACTTGTTTCAATGTTTACTAGATTCTCCTTTTTTATTTTATTTAGTTTTTTTATTTAGATTTTGTATTTAATTAGCATTCACTCATCATGAGCAAATTTATTTGTCAAAAATAAAATTGAATTAAAAAGAGAGTAGGACGCATCCTAACTCTCTAAGGTGTAGTCCGAAGACAACCACCGCAATTAGTAAAATTATATTACTATTATATTCATACATAAGAAACGTAATTTATTTTTATAAAACCCTTTAATTATAAGTGTTTGTTGATAATTTCTAAATGTATAAAATTATTATTTATTATTATGATAATATTTTTTTGCATTTTCATTTATATCATTTTTTCTTTTTTCCTTCCAGCAATCTCTACAAAATTTATGACGGTTATTAGAAGGAATAAAAGATTTTCCACAGTTTTCGCAATAAACAATATTATGACCTATGTATTTTAAATATTCTAATATTAAATCATCAAAATATTGAATAATAAATTCTGGTTTATTAATTTCATCTACAAAATTAACTTCTAATGCACAAAATATTGTTAAATTAAATAATTTAGTTTCACATAATTGATCTATAAAAATATCTTTTTCCTTTCTATTACAAACTATACCAGCATAATCAAATAAATCTTTAAAAAGATAATTATTAACATAATATCCTTTAATAATTTTATTTTTCTTACGTTTATTACTTATTGGCATATATTTATTAGTCTTACTTAATATCAAAGCAATAAATGATAATCTTTCTAAGTTTAAATTATTTAACTTTTTAATTTCTTCTAATTCATTTTTCATTATAGGAATAAAAGGTACAATCACCAAAGTATTTTTCTTTTGTACTCCATAATGTACTGCTTTTACAATTAATTCTAAATGTAATACTTCATTATATTCAGGTAAATATTTTTTACAGAATTCTTTTAATTTTATTTTAACATCATCAGTTATTAATCCTTTTATTTTATTATAATACTTTGCTAATAATTTTAATTCCATTAAATATTTATCTTGAAGGAAACCTTCTTTAAGCATTCTTTCTGCATATTCTAATTCATTAAATATCATATATTACCTCCTGTAAGTTATATTTTTCACCTAAATATTCAATATTACCATTAACATCTAAAATAGGTATATAAACTTTATCTTGTTTATTTTTTAATATATTAATTAAAACATCTTGTTCAAATACATCCCATAAAAAATCTTTTTTATCTTTAGGATTTAATTCATATACAATTTCTACAGCATAATTGATAAGTTCAGCAGTATTTGAACATATTTTATATGCTTCTTGACGTATCTGGTTATAGAATAGTTTTAAATCATTATAGGATTCATTATTAAATTTATCCTTTTTGCTTTTAGAATTCATTTGTTTTAAAGTTTTAGAATGTATTTTTTTCTTATCACAAAATTTATTATATAAATCTAAAACTTTAATAAATACTTCTTCATTTTTAAGTATTGAATTATCTTTTAGAATTTTAATATATTTACTATAATCTGCATTCGCCTTTAAGTTATTTTTAATTTTAAAAACTACAGATTCCATATAAAAACATAGATTATTTAATACACAAGATGAAACATTTAAAGGCATATTTTTATAATGAAATTTAAAAAAATCATTCTCTTGTTTAGTTTTATTTTTCTTATTTTTTAATTCATTTAATGGACATTTAAAAATAATCTTACAATATAATTCCGCATTATCTATAAATTTTTTATATTGGCTTCTATATTTAGGATAAATATATCCTTGAAAATATGGTTTTTTATTTATCACTATTTTATTTAAAAACTTTTTATTATTAATTTCTTCTAATGTATTTGCTTTATGTATTAAATTACCTTTCTCATCATATTCATCACTATAATAAATCTTTTGATACTTAATCCAATCTTGAGGAAAATCTTCTACTTCAACACCTTTGGCTTTATCAATTGCATTTCCTTGAAGCATACGTGTAATTTTTAATCTTTCTAAAATTTCATTATATATTTTAGAACCCTTATGATGTTGTGCTAACATAGCATACATATCAGTTGAATAATTAGTAATTGTACCAATATCATTACTAAAACTTAATAAATCTGCTTCAAATAATGTTTCATCAGTAATTAAACCTTTAGGAGTTGATTTTTTTTCATATGTAATAGGTAACATATCTTTATAAACACACCGTAAAAACACTAGATTATTGGTAGTAAATACCAAATCTAGATCATAATCACTATCCGCATGTTTTATAGTATCTACACCTATTGTTGGATAAATTATGCCACTTGTTTGATATTCATACCAATTATTAACTATATCATTATTCTGTAAATTCAAAATATTATGTTCTGAATAATGAGTTAATGGACTTCTACAAGCATCTACATGTTTTACTTTTTTATTATTCCAATAAGCAGAATAATGTTCACCTTCATTTAATAAACCAGTACATTCTTCAGGTTTATCACTAAATATATTTTGACATAAACTATAAGGGTCTGCCAACATTGTTTGATAATTTCCTTCAACAAGTAATTTACCATAATATGTCTGTTTAATCTTCTTTCTAATACTATTATTAATTTTATTCTGTATATATGGATCACTTGCTAATTCATTATTAAGTAAAATTGCTTTTGCAATAGGATTATTAATATCTTCTATACTTTCGACTGTTTTTATTCCTTTACCTAACAAATAAAGAGAAGTTTGTATTGCATTACCGCCAAGAATATTGTTAAACCAATCAATATTAAACTGACATAATTCTTTAATATCATTGTCATTCATATCTAATGTCTGCAAATATTGATAATTAGTCAAAGCATAATGTTCATCGTTTTTAGGAGCAACCCGACATACACCCCAAGATAAATTATTGTCTTTACATTTTTGGGTAAAATCTTCAAGAGAATTATAATTATCCCATAATTTTACTTGACTAACTGTTAAAAATATATCATAATCTTTTGCATCTCTTATTTCTCCCCATGCATCAATAAATTCAGAAGTATGAGATATATTATCCGTATAGTCAAATATAGAAAAAGTTACCAACATCCCTTTAATATATGAATTTCTGACTCCCCAAAATCCAGGAGTATAATCTTTAATATCTAAATCTTCACACCATGCTTCTGATCCTTTAATAGTTATAATTCCTTCACCATCATGTGGTTTTAATTCAATAGGATGATTTTTAATTTTTTCTACCCATGATTTACTTTTTTCTTGATGTATAAAATCTACAGTTTTATTAATATTAACTACTAAATCTTTTACAACACAAAATTTTAAATCTCTAACTTTATGAGTGTTACTTGAATATAATCCAAAATAAGCATTAAATTTGTTGGCAGATATTTGCTTTTCTTTATTAAAACTATTTTCTAATTTAGGTTTTATCTTATTTAAAGTTTCTTCTTCTACAAATAAAACTTTAGTATTACGTGCATGACCACTACCACAAATTGCTCTTTTAAAAACTTTATTATTCACTTTTATATTATCTATAAACATATTTTTATACTGACTTTTAGAATTAATATTAATAGAAATTACTTCAGGAACAAATAATATGTTATCTATTTGTTCCTGAATATTATTTAATTTTTTGATGTTATCATCCGAAGATGGTTTAGATTTAATATATTTTCTCTGTTTTTTTAATATTTCTAATTTATCTAAATCTATATTCTTATATTCTCTAATCTGACGAAGTAATTCACTATCTCCTAAAGATATTAATTCTTTATTTATTCTAGCTTCTTCAATGGTTAATTGAATATCATATTTATATTCTTTTAATCTTGAAGAATTTAAACGAAAAATATAGAATAATTGTTGTTTAACCAATAAAATACACCTTCTTATATTATATTATGTATATTATATATACCAACATTATTTAAAGATTCAATAAAGTTTTTAATTAACCAAGGTTGTTTTTTACCATCTTGAATAGTAAAATCTACATTTAATTTAATATTTAATATTTTATCATTTGTTTTATCTATTAAATAAATAATCGGATATAATATTTTATAAATTTCTTTATTAATATTTTGATCTGTAAATTCAATATTAGAATATATATTATTTTTATATTCATCATAAATATAATTTAAATAATTATATTTTATATAGTATATTTCTTTTGAAAGATTATTTAATTTATCTATAGCATCAACAAAATTATACCTAGACAAATAATTTGTATTATTATTAATATTTCTAAATGAAAAATTAATTTCATAATTGTTAAATAATATAGGGTAATTGTAAATTAAACTGTGTTCTTTATTATTAGTTATTCTATAAGAATCATCTTTTTCAATAATGTAAATATCATCTATAGGACGTAAATCAATTTCAATTAATTTATAATCGCCTTTATAATTTTCAAATCCATTTGAATAATAATCTTTTTCAATTGAATTTATATCGTGCAAGTGACTTCTTTTACCGTGAATTAAAAATTTAATACCTCTATAATCTTTAAAATATAATAAATTACATTTATCTTCTATCATATAATCTAATTGACAAGATATTATTTTATTATTATTAACTAATATATTTGCTATATTAGTTAATGTATAATTAAAATTAGTACGTTCCTCATTTATTTCTTGTAATATTTTTTCTTTTCTGTTTCTTTCAATTTGTATTTTTATATTATTATTTTCAAAAATGTATTGATTATATTTGTTTATTTCCATATTAATAGAATTAGTGACAAAATTAATTATTAAAAGTTCATTGCTATTTGTAAAATTAATAATTTTATCGTTATACTTAATACAATTGTCGCAAATAAATATTGAATTTTTCTTTATATAATATTTATTTAAATAAATATTATATAAATGACCACTATAATTAGAAATATTATTATATATATTAATATTCAAACCATCTCCATCAGAAATATCTTTATACATTTTTTTAATTAGAGAACATATTTGTTTTGCTCTATTATTGTAATATATTTTTAACATTACTGTTGATATATTATCTTTAATATTTTGTATATATTCTTCTTTCGTAAATTTATCAACTTCAAATATTAAAGAATTTATAGAATATTTATTACTAAATTTAATAGTATTATATTTAATATTTTTATATTTTCTGCCTATTTTCAATTTTCTTTTAAAAAAGTTCTCATTGTTATCATTTATTAGATCATTTGCTAATTTATAAAATAAATTAACTTTATAATTAATATAATCTTCATAAATAGGAGTGCATCTTTTAGTTGATAAAATCTCAAAAATTAAAGATTTCTCTTTTGTTTCATTATAATCTACAAAATCAACAAATTCTTCAATGTTTAATTTATCTTTTTTATAATTAATTACTTCATTCCAAAACCAATCTAATTTTTGTAATCTTGCTCTTAATTCATCATCAACATTATTTACTTTATTTAATATTTCTTCTTTATACTTACCAATAGTATTATAATATTTCTCATCATCACTTCTTTTCTTCACATTAAAACACTTACCATCATAAAACAACGCATTAAACACAGGTAATTTATCCTTATTCAACAAACTCTTAATATCAATTTCAACAACAATATTCTTTAATTCTAACCATATGTCTATGTAATCCTTTAACTTTTTTTCATTACTAAATTTCATTTCAAAATAAATCACATTACCACATTCAGTTTTAATAGTTACATCTGGTCTATATAATCTATCTCCAACAGTATAAGATTGCTCAACTAAAACTTCTTTACAAATATATTCTCTTTCCTTATCAGATACTACTTTAAATTTATCACCTGATTCTAAAAATTTATGTTTGAACCACCAATGAAGCATACTCTCGCTTGAACATTTACTAGCATCTACATGTGCAAAATGAGCAGTTATTAACTTAGACTTTGTTGCTTTAGGTATTACTTCTGATCCACATAAAGGACAATAATATTTTTCTTTATTATCCTTTACTTCAATTTCATTAATGGTAACAATATCATTATTTGTGTTATTAGCAAACCATAAATTTATATTGCTATTATACAATAAATTTATCCTCCTTATAATTTATATTATTAATCTATGAATTAGTACAAGAGAAAATTAAATCTCTTGTACTAATTTCACTTTTATCTACTCTTCATCATCCAAATCATTCACATCATACCTAGTACCAGCAAAACCTTCATCAATCAAATTTCCATCCTTATACAACGTATAACTTGCTCTCCAACCATTTTCATTCTGTTCACTAATAAAATACCTAACCGTAAATTCATCACCATTCTCATTCTTAATATAAACTCTTTTACTAGGTTCAGCATCAACTAACATAATCCTACCAATCAATCCATATTCACTTCTATCATCAAAATTATGTATCACATTGCCTACAAATTCAGGATAACCGTATCCACTATAATATCTATCAAATATATCATTACTCACAATCTCAAAATCATCTTCTTCATCTATGCAATCATCACCCTTATAATACTCACAATCATCACATTCTCTATCTGAACAATCTAATTCTCCTAATTCACCATCATATCCACAGAAACTATCTTCATCCTCATTAAAAAATTCATCCAATATACCTTGATATACTCC
>Ga0209416_1002168_pt1 | contig 11389 bp, 12 predicted proteins | sample RifGroF1_FD_184001 | JGI IMG/M metagenome (GOLD analysis project Ga0209416, IMG submission 184001) | Groundwater microbial communities from Rifle, Colorado, USA - Groundwater F1 (SPAdes) (version 2) | ecosystem: Environmental > Aquatic > Deep subsurface > Groundwater | place: Rifle, Colorado...
GTGGTGACCGTAGTAACTGCGGTGTTTTTCTTAATCTGTTTCATAATAACCGGAGCTTTTTCTGGCGCGGGTTGCTCTGCTTCTTGGACTTTTTTTCCAGACTCATCGCATTCGTCGGCTAGCCCCTCGTCAAGCAAGCGTTGCGCGTAAGTAGATTTTCCCGGCAAATCAGTCACTAAATAAATGCTCCCTTTCATCAACCAGTCATGTAATCCTGTGAAGCCAGTTTTTACGGACTGATTCATTTTGATATAATCTATTTTTTTAAACGGCATTTCTCTTTTTCTCCCTTCCTATAATAAAAAGGGGGCGCCCTCGCCGGAAAGCGCCCCCTTTAAAACCCGCCAGTACCTAACTAGGTACCGACAGGGTCAGTGATGAGATATCCAGCAAGGGTGCAAATAACCTTGAAGTCGTAATATATACTAGCTTCAACTTTCGTGGCCTCGTTGTCTTCTTTGTACCACTGTTTTACTGCGACGTTGTCGCCTTTCTTCACGAACTGTTTTGCGTGGGTTAAACCTTTCTTACCAGCCAATGTGTTTCTGTGCTGTAGTAAAAAGTAATTTCCCCAGATATACTGCACGTTTAAAGACGTAACTTCTTCAGTCACTGAGTCGTAAACAGCCCGACCGATGACGATGTTTTCAAGATCAAAAACGCTACCGATAATATCCTCAGTAATCAAACCCCTTTCGGTGTATTTAATTCTATCGAGAATATCACTCGCAGATTGCAGACCTTTGTAAACTTTTCTACCCATTATTCCGAAATTAACATTTCTACCGATCTCTTGTTCAATAGTGAACCGAGCGGTTTCAACGTCTTTAATCGGGGTGGCTGTAGTAGTTACGTCCCATTTGCTAGCTGCTGGCATACTTAAATAGTTAGCACTCGATGCTGTTAAAAAAAGAACGTTGGCGACGGCTTTTTCTTTAGCGACAAGTAGCTGCTCCATAATGTACGCTGTAGCGTCTTGCATTGGGGCGATAGGCGCATCGGCCTCCTCAACTTCTCTATCCGGTACGAATTCATGCAAGCTGTACTGATTTATGCAGTAGCTATCAGTACTTAATGCAGGTACTCTCGTACGATTGGAAACAGAACCGGGCGCCCTAAGAGCGTCGGTTATTTTCCAATTCGTTCTACCGTAGACATAATATAAATCAACCTCTTTGTCCATATTTACGCTAGGGGCTACCTCGTTCGCAATAAAGACTTTTTGATCTTGCAGGTATTGCAAAGCAAAATCGGTAAGAGGTCTACTGATATGAATTTGTGAATGTGGGAAAACCATTTATTAACCTCCTATAATCCCATGCTTGAGCCGCGTGGTAACATAATAACTTCTACAGGTTGAGCAGTCCCAGTCGTTGCATTTACAGCAACACCGATGACTCTATTTGTTTCGCTTGTCGTGAACGTGGTAGCGGCAACCGCCGGGCAACTCATGACGTATGCGGTACCCGTAGCTTGCCCCACTAGCGACCCAGCGGCAATAGTTCCAACCCCAAGCAATCTACGGGTAGGTGCAAATAAATTAACTTGCACACTCTCCTGTGTAGTGCTTTCTACAGAGCCTACAGCATAATTTGTTTGTGTGGTAACTAAAGCTACAGTATTAGATGCGCTGATATAGACGAGCTGATCGATTGATGTCGATGTGTCTAAAGCAGCTGTTCCGATAAATGTAGTGAAAATATCTATTCCTCTTGATACAACAGCCATTTTGTGTTTAACCTCCTTATTTTAATCAGGCCATAAGCCTATGCTTCATACAGATCTTTACGAACAACACTAAGCGCTCTTTGCGCCTGTGCGTAAGTGCATTTGTTGTCTTCCATGTATTTTCTTTCTAGCGCTTTCCTCTCTTCGTCAGCGCTTCTAAATAAACCGGAATCGCTCGCGCTGTGTCGTTTTAATAGCCCAAGATCGGGGATGGTGTTTACAAAAGCTACGACGGTTTCGTAGACAGTCATTTCACTCTTAAGGTTATATACTTCCGGGTTAGTAAAAGTTAGTACTGTGTTAACATCTCGCAAGGTCAAGAGAATCTTTTCGAGCATGTTTCTCTGTGCTGGCAGAATCTTGTCTTCTTTAACCTTTGCCTCGATGAAGCTCTTAATTTCTGCTACTTTTTGATTGTCAATAACTTCTTGAGCTTTCTTTTGTGTTTCTTGAGCTGCTGCGTCTTTAGCCCTGACATCAGCTACAAACTTCTCAAGGTCTTCTTTGTCTTTAAACTGACTTAAAAGATCAAGTGCGCTTTTGTATTTTTCCACTTCTATAGCTTGTGTTTTTAGCGCGTCCTGTTGCTTCGCTAATTCCACCTTTTCTGATTCCAGCGCTGTTTTATCGGTTGTAAAAACTGCTAGTTTTTCGTTGACATCCGCTTGTTTAGCAGCAATGTCCGCTTCTAGTTTTTTTAATTCTTCTTCGTTCACCTTATAATCCTCCTTTAACGTATACTCTAATATTTGCACCGCGTCGGCTTTTTTATCGTTAGCTACCGCATACAAGGCCATAACATCATGTAATGTCGTGACAGCGGGTGTGTCTCCGCCTAAAAGCGCAACGGCTTTGAGTACTTTAGGATAAGTTTTTTCATCTTTTCCTGTTTCCTCGGGTGTGGCTTTATAATTTATATATATTTCACAGCTAACCCGTTTATAAGCTTTAGCCTTAATAAGCTCGTATATAATCTTAGGCACATCTTCGAAATCAGCAAGTAGTTTATTGCCTACGATATAAAGGTTTGTTATCCACCCAGCTGCTGGCAGACCGTCTTCTTGTAAAAGAGCTTGCTTTTCATCGTGCCCTAACTTTAGATATGGTTTTACACGTTCGCTAAGCTCAATAAAAGAGTCGACTATTTGCTGTAAATCTTCGAGTGTAAATGTTTTATCGTTCCACGTGCCTGTTGCAAATAACTCTACCCCTAGCAACCTGTTTCCTGTAGCCATCTGTTAACCTCCCACAAAAATACCCCCCTCGTAGTGAGGGGGTTCGCTTGCGGTATGACGTCGTTGTAAGTGTATATTATAAGTATAATACCCTGCATACCAGTTTGTCAAATGCAAGCTTGTTTACTAGTAAACTTTAATTAGTCAGCCCACCCACAACAAGGCTGTTTAAATAGTCCTCCATATAAGTGTAGCCAGTCTCAGCGTTAATTGAGAAGGGTGATACGCCACCGTTGTTACCGCATATTGCTATCTCGTATGTGTCCGTCAAACCATCCCCATCAGCGTCGGCGGGTGTTGTCCCCCTAGCGTAAGACGGGAACGTCGGTCGCCAGCTTGCGCCATGTATGTAAGCGGTACCATTGTTGAAGTCAGTAATGTACCCTTGGTCTACGCTGTCCAAACCGCTTGCTCCTTGTCGGCACCCGGCGTTTGCCAAAACGTCATTTTTTGCGGTTACTGGGTCAGTAATTGAAATGTCAGGCGAGGGAATCGCTACGGTACGTCCCCCAGAAATGTAGGAGCTAAGTGTTCCTAAATCGTCACCTGTAACGAGAGACGCGTCACTACCAGTTGAATAACTCGGATTAAGTGTGTTGTGGTAGTTTTTGTACACATACAGCCTGCTGCTTGTGTTTATGTAGCTCCAGCCACTTGAGGGTTTGTTGTATAAATATATGGGTTTTTCTAAAGCATCATCTTGTGTCGAGTCGTACTTATAATAATTCTCAATGCAATCAAAGTACTGAGGAGCACGTATCGAGCTTTTGTCTGGTTCCGCTCCTGTAAACTGACTAGCCCTCCATGTCCAACCGAAAACAACGTTGTTTGCGAACAGCACTTTAGACCCCGCGTTACATTCTGGGTTCCTAGCAGTTGAGTGGCTGAAAAAGTTATGGTGAAAATCAATGTTGTAAAAATAATAACCTACTAAAGCGTTGGCACTGTGCCCATTGCCGCTAAAACCATAAATACTTCGTAGCCCCTCGTTAATAAAGCAGTACTGAATCGTTAGGTTATATCCGTAGCCGTTACCCCAGTTTTCCCACATAGTAAGATTCTCGTCCGCCGCCCAGGAAATAGAGCAATGATCTATGATAATATCATGTGGATGACCGTAGCCATAAGCAGCAAAGTCTCTCAAGAGCACGCTGTTTTTGCGCTCATACCCGTAGGCAGAATCCGAAGTCATGTATGTTCCGTTCCTTATGCGCAAACCACGCAGTATGATGTCGTGCCCACGTATATCAAGAGCAGCGCCGCTTATGCATATCCCTCCTGAATTAGTAGGAGCTGTTTGCCCAGCTATAGTTAAATAATTTCCGCCTACTACAATGTCTCGCGTAAGAGCTATTCTTCCGCCAATATCAAAAACTATAATGCAGGGCTGTATTGCCGACGAAACGTTTTCTATACCGTATCTTAGCGAACCCGCGCCGCTGTCATTCAAATTTGTAACGTGGTAAATAGTAGGGTTTGTTCCAGCTTTGCCAAAAGCTCCCTTTGTGTTTGCGCCAAAACCTGCTGCCCCAGTAAAAGCAATATTAGGGTTGCTGGTGCCGACAATTTCTTCATCGGGGGTAACTTCGCCCGAGTCTGTCGTTGTCGGGACGTTAATTGTAGTACCAGTATGCGTAAAGTAATACACTGAGCCTGAAGATACTCTAAAGGCTAGTTGGTTAGTATCCGTAGAAAAATACAATCCTCTTGGGGGTGCGTTAGCGTCACTCGATTCTTCTACAATTGTATGATTGGTATAATCAGCGCGGTTAGCATATTCAGCATGGGCAGCCGAATCCGCAAGAATAGCGTGGTCTGCCCCCTCAGCATAATTAGCACTTGAAGCGTAGTTTGCGCTTACAGCTGTATCCGCGGTTAATGAGTAGTTAGCTGTGCTAACAGATAAAATCGCACCCGCTACCCCAAGCGCTACTTTTTTCGTCCCGTTTGTATTGTCGACAAGTAAATAATCTGTTGCTACGGGGCTACTGTTTGTAGTTAAATCGCGCACCCTTAGGTTGTTAGCCCCTTGTGTGAGCGGGGCAGCTAGAAGTAGCGTCACTAAAAACAAGCTGCCCAAGCAATTCTTTAAGCTAAACATAATCCACCTCCGTTATTTCTCTTCGTATCTTATCCCTTTGTCCCCTGGGTAAGCCTCTTTATGGTCTACAGTATTATTAAGTATGACGCTGGGGATGCGGGTAAAGGCTTCGCAAGCTAGGCCACCTTTATAATACTTACACTCATTGCACTGAGGAAAAATAAAATCGTTAATTGTAGTTTGGTAATAGCCCGCTGGCATTATAGCTCCTCCAAGAATACATGATATGTGTTTTCACCTGTAGAAGGCGAAGCCTTTTTTGATATTTTTTTAACGAGAAACTGAGTGTTTTTGTCAAACAACAGCTCCTTCTCGTTCGGGTGCAGCGTCTTAACCCCGATGACCCTAGCGTTTTTAGCTTGGATATAAAATAGTGTTTTCCCCCCAAAACGGTACGCTATGTTATAATCGTAAGAAGCGAACGTGAACGATTTCATAGTAAGTACTGTGTTTTCAGTAAGCGATGCCCCGAGTGCTTCTGTCGTCAAGTCGCCCGCCCCTCGGTAAAGAGTGCCCTTATACGCTGGTAAATAAGTAAGAGCTTTGCTAACACCGTCGGCTCTCGCCATAAGTGCCTGCATACTGCTGCCCCCTACTGAGGACTTTGCTAAATCGGACAGCACTTCGGCGTCGCCGCGAAGGGCGGCGTTCATTTCAAAGTAGCCCCCATATAAAAAACGATCGATTGCATTGTCTGCTTCAGCGTCCATCTTCTTTACTGCGTCAATCGAGGCTTTGTACGCTGCTTCGTAGTCGCTAAAAACTCCACTCGCAGGAGCACTGATTTCTGGAATGAAATTACCTCGACTCGCGTCGTTCAACGCGCGTAGTTGCTCAGAGCTAATCGGCTCGTCGGGGGAAATCTTGTCAAATTGTCGATCAACTTCTGTGATGTATACTAGAATACTTCGGCAATTATGCACTACTACTCCATTGGCTACGAAACTTTCGTCGTTTTCAACGGCTAAATTATAAAGTCGTTCTTTGTCTATTTGTTTTTTAGCGATCGATTTAATTCTTACCACTCAGTGCTCCTTCCATTATCGAAATAAAACTCGCATCTTTTATGTTGGCTTCTTGTAAGCGTAAAACTGTTAGCCCTTGCGACTGCATAAAAGCATCGCGCCGCTCGTCTTTTCTTCTTGTAGCTAAAGATGAGTGCCAATACGCGCCATCCGCTTCGATAATTAAATTTTCTACAGGTAAATAAAAATCAGCAACATACAATCCTATCTGGTGCTGAGATTTGAAAGTAATTCCTCTGCGTTCTAATTCTTCTCTTACTCTACGCTCTATACTTGTTTCCCCTTTATATTTTAAATAGCAAGCTCTGGAGCAGAAAGGACTTCCTTTCGTTCTAAGTAGAATAACATCACCGCAATTTTTACAATGCTGCACGTAAGCATTTTCTTTCGTATACGCTACTAAACATTGGTGGGAACAAAAAACAAAGTTTTTCTTCTTACCCCTCGACTCTATTTCTGAGCCGCACTGCTTACAAAACCTATGTTTTACAAGAGATTTGTGTCGACAAGCTGTAGAGCAATATTGCTGCCTTTTATTTCCCGGCAAATGTTGGTAACTATTCCCGCAAAAGGAACATAATTTCGTCTTGTCTTTAATACGCGATCGATTATTACATGCATGTGAGCAGTATTTTCTTTTGTGCTCTTCAGCTTTAAACTCTTTTCTGCAAATAGGACAGGTTTTTATCATGAAACATCCTCAACGCAGACGACGTCGTCGCTCATCGTCAATTCGTCTGCCCTAACCCACCCTAGTTTTGTTAATACGGGGTGTTCTCCTGTGAGCTGTAAAACTTTTCCGTCGTCCAATTCTAAGATATAGTACTCCTTATCTTCGAATTTATTCATAGTGTCGTAAACTTTTTGATATTTACCTGTGTGTGTTAACACGAGATCACCAACTCTAACATCTTCGACCAGCTTCTCACCCTCTTTAGTTTTTATGCGTGATGACGCTAAAATAGCGTTATAATGTGAGGGAGGAGAAATTGAGTTCCACACTGGGTCTTCTTTTGGGTACGTTTTCCCATTCAAAGCAATGCAGATATCTGTCGTTCGACCGTCCATAACTGCGCTGTAGCGATACCCCCAAATAAACTTCGATAAATTCGCTGAACTCGTCGCGACTTGGCGTCGCGCGATGTTAACGAAGTTTGTGTTGTTAGTACGCACAATTGTTTTCAGCAAGTGCGGCTCTACCGACGACCCAGCTGCGCCACTTCCCCGGGTTAGGCCGTTAAACAGACTATCAAGCTGCAAACTGACGTCACCCTCGCTGCTTCCGTTACGAATTCCGCTGACTATCGTATTCTTAGCTTTGTTAAGCAGGTCATCATTCAATTTACCGACAGCTCGAAACGTCTCAGCGTCGATCATCTTTTCTGCGATTCCTACAGCTTCATTCGGTGCAAGGTGTAAGTCTTGTGCTCGTACAAAGTCAGGACGCTGCTCGTCGACGCGTTTCTTGATCTCCTTGTAAGCGTCGCGGCGGTATGCGTGGTACACCTCTTTTCCAGCAGCTGCCCACAAATTTTTAAGCTCCCCCTTATACGGAAGCACAAGCTTTTCGACTTCTTCGTATTTTCCGTCAGTTACGATGCGCCTGCTTGCTATGCGATCTTTGAGCCACTCGCGTTGTTTTGCAAAGATCAACGCGCTCGGCGCAATGACGTCATCTTCGCGCTTGTCTAAATCAGCTATAATAGCTTTGAAATCCATGCGCTGCTCGTACTTGCTACATGCGAAAAAAGGGTCTGGGTCACCGTCAAGCGAGAACTTCGTGCTTGTCTTTCCCGGTTGCTCAGGCTTGCCTTGTTCGCCGGGGGTAATTGTGTCATGAGTTGCTTTTCCGCCCGGGTTCTCCCCAGGTGTGCGACGCTGCTGTGCGTTCGGATTAACATTGATGTTTGCTAGCTTAAGCTGTTCCTCCCGCAGAGCCTTGTATTCTTGCTCGGATAGTTCGGGCAGCTTAATCCGCTTGCGCAGTTGGTTGTAGTCTTTATAGTTAACAGGCATCCCCCTGTCGACAGCAGCTAGGAATAATTTCATCATGTCCATGAGCATGTTATCGTCATAAGGAACAAATTTGAATTTCGGGTAAACTTCCTGCTCTCCAAAATTAATGTCGACGAGTTGCTTCACTGCTTGTCCGTTAATAATCGTCTCAAGGCTCGTGCGCTCAAAATTGAGAATATTCAAGAACATCTCGAAATGCTTTTCTCCAAGAGCGAAACTTCCACCGTCTATTTTACTACCAAACCCCAGCAGATCTGGAACAAGCAATGCGCGAGCTACCATCTGATTAAGCCGGTCAAGTGCTAGATCGTATTCGCCGCCCGCGCTGCCGTTTGTCTGCACTAATTCTACCTCAGCCGACTTGGGAACAACTAAGCTCACGGCTTGCTGTATTGAGTTCAGCAGCGTCAAAATCTCTGCCGACTGTGTTTCGTTAAAGCTGTCAGGAACTTTTGCAAGCGGGAACGGACTCGCAAAGCGCTGCAAATAAATCCCCCACCAGCGAAGCACTTTATCTTTAATAAACCACGCTTTGTAGCAGCGCTGTAAATCGGATAGTCCGTACGGATTGTCGAACCTATTATTATGCGTATATACAAGCATTTTTGCTACAGGTAAATTAATAAAGCTCGGATTACCCGGCACTGTCGGAGCTGTTGAGCTGGGACTTTGACGCTGGCCTATGTATTTTAATCTACCAAAATCGTCTGTCCAGAATTCGATGCTGTGTGGCGGAAGGGCTTTTAATCTGCTCAGCCAATATTTACCGTCCGCTTCCTGATAAAGTTTTTCAGCTGTGCTAAACCCGTATTCGTGCGCTGTTAGTAACTGATACAAATCGCTTTGAAATAAGCCTACATATTTGTCACCGAAATTCTCTTTAACAAATTCTAAGATCTCTTTCAACTTTGCGTCGCCTGAATTTTCTTCAGGGAGAATGAACTGATACCCAGTACCTAAAATAAAATATTTTTTCATATCTAATACTGCAAAGACGTGATCATCGAGCAGCATGTCATCGATAGTTCTAAAACCCTTCCGCTGTACGAAAAGATCAGGGTTATACCCTTGCAAAATAGATTTTTCTAAATCTGTGACACGCGTCGTCCCGACTTCACGCAAGAGTCCGCTTACCTGCTTCACTGCGGCGTCGCTGTACTGTGTAGTAGCAGGCGCTTTTTTGCTGAAAATATCAAATAAACCCATAAGGCTATCTCCTATCTTACGCCATAAAACAAAGCATTGTAGTTTCCACTGGCTTCTTGTAGGATGCTTACCGACAAGACTCCGTCAATGTTAAATACTTGATGCTGCATTACGCCAAACAGCTTCGCGGCGTTCGTCGATGTCGGCGAACCCAGCGTTATGTACCCCGGTTGGTCTGAAAAGATCTCACAATATACTGTCCCGGTAGGTACTGCTAAACTAGTGTACGTGTTTGCTGTTGTTGACGTGCCGTGCTGGGCGCTGATAAACCGGGCACCGTCTATAATCTGTTGGTAACCGTAAGGCATTTATGCTCCTCCTTCTATTTGTTGCGCGCCTGCCCACTCTGGTGTCTGCATTAGCGCTTTCGCTTCGTTAAAATTCAATATCTTTTTCCCTTTAGCCTCTAGCTCTTTCAGCTCGGCAAAGGTGTACTCGATGTTCTTGTGCAGCGCTTTCTTTCCGTCAATGCTTAGGCGTGACGCTTTCCCCGCGCCCTTTTCGTGCGCTTTGGGGTCGTTGTCAAATTTTACTTTAGCATCAGGCGTGTCAGATAACACATAAAAATAACCTATGTCTTCCATATTAACTCCTCCCGTGTTTTTGCAGCAAGGTGCTGTACATGTGCCTACGCTGCTGCGCGTTGTCTAAGCGCGGGTATATTATAATTTCTTTAATTAAACCATCGAACCCCCTGTTCGCTGCGGCTAGGTTCCCTACATACAGCGACGTCGTAGCAGCTAGCGGCCCGTAACGTGAAGCAGTGCTACTCAAAACGTTGTTCAAGTATATGTTATTCAATCCCGCAGCGCTGCTCGTAACGCATACAATATATTGCTGGCCGAGTACTATGCTTCCCGATGGTGTTAAAACATATCCGTCGTCACCGGCTCTGCGGGAAAAGGCAATAACATTAGTAGTCACACCAGACACCCCTGGGACGTAGCCCATGGTGAACAGACGGCACGTTCCATTATCAAGTACGCGACCGGCTTGGCCTGCGCCCCAACCTTGGGGTTTAATCACTGCGTATATCGTTACGTCTCCAGTAGCTACAAAATTATCTGTTCCAAGATCAATCGCATTTGCAGCGCTGTCGAACCAAAGGCCTTTGGGGCTTACAAATTTGTTATAGAGGGGGGCGCCTCCGGTTGCTGCACTTATGCCGCTGTTTACTATGTTTGCTGTTGAGCGCGTTCTCAAGTTGATGTAATTAGACGTTACCCAGGCGTAGGTATCAACGCCGTCGCGCGCTGCTCTCAGCGGGTCGTTTTGCCAGATAATCTGCTGCGATGTGGCAGCAGTGCTTGGAACAACGCTGAAATACTGTGGGACAACGCTGAAAAGCGCAGCTGATTTACCTATAGTTATATTACCGGTGCTGTATTCTGCTAGCGCAGCCGCTCTTGTAGTAGAAATTTTTATTTTAACTTTAAAATCAGTCCCGCTTACGTCTAGGAAGCGATACACGGAACTATACGTCGCACGGGCTACTCCCATATACGACACGCCCAGCGGGGGGCTCCAGGTTATAGTATCGTTCCAGTCTAAAGACACGGTTCCGTTCAACGACACGATTTCAGTCTTTACAGTATAATACGCGTCAGGGACAAGTTCGCTTAGCGTATAGTACACGCGTCCTATCGCGTCACTCGCGACATTGGCGCTTACGGTGTAGAACCCGCTTCCTTCGTCGGTTATTGTCACTTGATTCTGCGCAGTCACAGGTGCTTGCGTTAAAGGTGTCATCGAGTCGGTCGGGCACAATAATATATACCCCGCGGGGGCTGATACTTGAGCGTAATCAACTAATGTGTCAGCTACCGGCCTTAGAACGCCTGACACTGCTGCGCTTACATAATTCGACGCCGCGCGCACGTTCGGTGTGGTTAGTAACGGCTTGATCTGCGCTACAGGGTCGAAGTATAAACTATGCCCGCTAAGCGGCGCTAGTTTAGCGTCAGCAACTGTCGTTAATAATAGCAAAGCTACGAATAAAGCTGCTAATTGTTTAAACATCCGCGCCTCCTATAAGCTGCCGGGTGTGCAGCTTAGAAAAAAAAATTATCTCTCTTTAA
>Ga0209416_1002173_pt1 | contig 11360 bp, 19 predicted proteins | sample RifGroF1_FD_184001 | JGI IMG/M metagenome (GOLD analysis project Ga0209416, IMG submission 184001) | Groundwater microbial communities from Rifle, Colorado, USA - Groundwater F1 (SPAdes) (version 2) | ecosystem: Environmental > Aquatic > Deep subsurface > Groundwater | place: Rifle, Colorado...
AAAAACTTGAAATTTAAATATCGAGTTTCACTCGAAGAGGCTATTCAAGAGCATCTGGTAAGTGTTTTCAGATTAAATCATAGCAGAAAGAGTTATATTGATTTATACTCTTTTATATGATTTTTGTATTTTAATTAAATAAAAAAGAAGAGTATGAAAAAATTTAAATTAACGTTCTTTCCAGAAGACGACGGGTCAACAAAATTTAAGGTAGTTGAAGTAGAAAAGTTTGAAATCAATGGAGACATGCTGGTTTTTAGAGATAAGAATGACAACCTGACATCCATGTATAATATCAAAAACATTCGAGATGTAAAACCTTTTATTGAAAAAGAAGATCAAAATCAAAATTAAAAAAATATGATAGTAGCTATAGATTTAAGCAAATACAAGAAATTATCTCCTATTGATGATAAGGTAATCATCAAAAAATTAAAGACATCTGACAGATCTTCTGGAGGAGTATTATTACCAGAAACAGCAGTTGGTCAAGAACAAAAAGGTATTATAGTTGCAGTTGGTCCTGGACTTAAAGAAATGACTTCAGATAAAAAAACAAAACAATTATTAACTGAAGACAATCAATATGTCAATGAAGAACATATTAAAAGAATTGGTATGCAATTAAAAGTGGGTGACCTTGTTCTTTATACAACTGTTTCAGGATTAAAATTTAATTTTGAAGGAGAAGAATTAATAGTACAAAGAGAAGTAGATATAATTTCAATCATAAAAGAAGATGAGTAAAAAACAAGTAGAAAACAATCAGGAGTCTAAAATTAAACTTTTAGAAGGAATTAAACTATTGCACGATTCTGTTGTAAGTACTCTTGGTCCAGCAGGTAAAAATGTAGTAATAGAAGATGAAAACGGAGACATTCATATTACCAAGGATGGAGTAACAGTTGCAAAATCAATTAATGTTGAAAATACCATTCATGATTTAGGTATTAAATTGATTAAGCAAGCTGCAATAGGAGTAAATGATGTAGCTGGAGATGGAACGACAACTGCTACGGTTCTTGCATATGAATTACTAAAAGAAGGAATGTATATTCTGAGAATGAATAATAAAAATTCTATAGAAATTCAAAGAGGAATTAATCAAGCAGTTAAATATGTTTCCAATTATTTAACGTCTGAAACAAAACAAATTTCTAATGATGATGAAATAAAAAATATTGCATTAATTTCTTCTAATAACGATGAAGAAATAGCATCTGCATTATCTGAAGCAATTAAAGAAGTTGGTAGAGACGGAGTAATCATGATAGAAGATAGTAGAACAGTAGACGATGAATTAGAAATTGTTTCTGGTTTACAATTTAATAAAGGATTTTCAAGTAATTATTTTATCACTGATAATAATACTCAAGAAGCTATAATTGAAGATGCAAGAATATTAGTCTATAATGGAAAAATATCTTATGCTAAACAATTGCTTAAGGTTTTAGAATATATTCAAAAAAATAACGAAAGATTAGTCGTTATTGCGGATGATATTGAAGGGGAAGCTTTGGGTATGTTAATCATCAATCGGATCAGAGGAAATATTATTTTGTCTGCTTGTAATGCGCCAGAATATGGAGAAAAAAGAAAACAATTTTTATATGATGTAGCAGCAGTGACAAATGCAACTGTAATAGATCCAAACGTAGATAATATCGAAGAAAATTTTGATGAATCTTTCTTAGGCAGAGCAAATAAAGTTAAGATGTCAAGGACAGAAACTACTATTATTGATGGCGCAGGTTCGGAAGAAGAGATAGAAAAAAGAGCCGAAGCAATTAAACACGAAATAGAAGTTGCAGATACTGATTATGCTAAGAAGAAATTAAAAGAAAGATTGGCAAAATTAGTTGCTGGAGTTGCTATTATACGGATTGCCGCTGAAAGTGAATTAGAATTAAATGAAAGGAAAGATAGATTGGAGGATGCATTAAATGCTACCAAAGCAGCTGTGGAAGATGGTATTTTACCTGGAGGGGGTATAGCATTATTAAGAGTAAGTTTAACCAATTATCAAAATTCTCCCGAATATAAATCTTTAAGTGATTCACAAAAAGAAGGATTTAATTTATTGATGAAAGCTTTACCCAAACCATTTGAACAATTATTAAAAAATGCTAATATTGTTCCTGAAGTTGTATTGGATAAAATTAAACGTAAAAATTTTAGTATTGGATATAACATTAGAACAGATAAAATCGGTGATATGTTAGAAATGGGAATTATAGACCCTGCAAAGGTAATTAAAGTTGCGTTGCAAAAAGCCGCCTCGGTTGCAGGTATATTTTTAACTGCTGATACATTTGTTCTTAATATTCCTGATAAAGATACTAAAGAACAAGAAGAAGAATAAATTATTCATTTTATGAATGTGTATTTTTGTTTCCAATGATACACATTCTTTTAAATTAAAACAAAATAATGGACAAAAATAATAATCTTAAAATTCAGTTAAATCAAACTGAAGCAATAAAATGTGAAGAATGCGGAAGCGAAACTTTCAATCAAGTATTTCTTCTTCGTAAAGTACCTAAATTATTGGTCGGAAGTTCTACAGATGCAATTCAACCTATAGCTGCTTTTGAATGTTCTAAATGCGGAACAATATTGATAGATTCATTACCAAATAATCTATCTTAAAAATTTGTTTATATCATAAAAATTAACTATATCGAAATTAAAATTAATAGGAATGAAAATTAAAAACGTTAATTCATATACGCAATGGATTGTAGAAGTAAATAATCAAGAATATGTTAGAACAATGTATGAATATGGAGACAATAAAACCCCCGTTGGATGGCATAAAAATTTTGATGAAGATCCAGAATTCAATGATGTAGAATTAGAAAATAAATTCAGAGAATTGCAAGACTCTTATACGGTAGAAGATGAAGCAGAGACTGAAATTTTAGAAGTTAAATATTCTTAAAAAAAATAATAAAGATGAAAGACATTATTATAAGACATAAAAATAAAATTGTTAGAGAAGCATTCGAAAAAGAAACTGGTTATAAAGCTCGACATCCTCATAGAGATGAATGGTTTACCAACGAATATATATTTTGGATGGAAGATAAATTAAATGAATTTATGGAATTTAAAGATGTTCCAGAATTATACAAAGCATTTTTAAAATAAATACTAAATGAAAATTCTTAAAGCATATATAATATTGGATAAAATATTAGTATATCTTATCAAAAAAAGATGGAGATTATTATATAAACAATTAGGAGAAAAGAAAATATCATATATAGATTATGCTAAAAGAAGAAAAATTTATGAAAGTATGATTAATGAAATAATAAAATAAAAAAATGCTAGATATACCAAACATCAAAGATGGATTAGATGCTTATATACAAGCAAAAAAACTAAAGAAAACCGCTCTATCTTATTCTCAACTTTCTTCTTATTGGGGTTGTCCATTCAGGTGGCAATTAGGAACCATAAATAAAATTAGATTATTCAAACCAAGTATTCATTTATTATTTGGTTCTGCAATTCATGAAACGCTCCAATATTGGCTAACTGTAAGATTTAATGAATCAGTAGAAAATTCAAATAAATTAAATTTAAATGATTTATTATTTGACAATATGTCTCGAATATATACTGAAGACATTAAAAAACATGGTAAGTATTTAACACCAGAAGCTTTAGCCGAAATATATAATTCAGGAACAGAAATATTATCTTACATATCAACCAATGCAGATGAATATTTTCCAACAAAAGATTATGAATTAATTGGATATGAAGTTCCAATATTCATTCAATCAGATAAAAATGAAAATATAATTATATCCGGATTTATTGATTTAGTAAGAAGATATATTCCAGAAGATTTGTATTTATTAGATGATTTTAAATCTTCAGGTAAAGCTTGGGATGAATATAAAAAATCTGATTTTGCTACTCAAGGACAATTATTGTTATATAAATATTATTTTAGTAAACAATTTAATATTCCTATAGAAAATATTCAGACAAGATATGTGATATTAAAGAAACAAATAAATTCTGATTCTAGATATCAAGAAAAAAGAATACAATTATTCGAGCCAGCAACTGGTAAAATAAAAATAAAAGAATATTTGTTGAAAGAAGAACAAATGATTAACGAAGCATTTAATCCAGATGGAACATATCAACAAAAAAAATATCCTAAAACAGAAAATAAAAATCAATGCATGTGGTGTGATTATAAAGGTACAGAATACTGCAATGCTTTTCCAGTAAATCCAAATAAATAAGAATGAAGAAAACAATATTATTTTTATCCGACTCAATTTTAACTTATTCAGGAGTTGCAAGAATGGGTAAGAATATTATATTAGGTTTAGTATCAGAATACAATATAGTTCAATTAGGTGCTACAAATATAAAGAATGAAAATAAAACAATTAATTTATCTTTAGATATTGCAAAAGAAACAGGAGTTGAAGATGCAAGTGTAATCATTCATTCAATTGAAGGATATGGAAATCAAATGATATTAAGACATTTAATTAACAAATATAATCCTTGCTTGATATTACATTTTACTGATCCAAGAAGATGGATTTGGTTATATCAAATGGAACATGAAATAAGAACAAAAATTCCTTTGATGTATTATCATGTCTGGGATAATTATCCTGCTCCTTTATACAATAAAGCATATTATGAAAGTTGTGATTCGATTATGTGCATTAGTAAATTAACTCAGCAAATTGTTAAAGATGTCACAGATAGAAGATATTTAACTGAAGAATTTATTTCGTATGTTCCTCATGGAATTGATGAAAAATATTATTTTCCAATTACAGACGAAATGTATAAAGAAAAGAAAATATTTTATAATAATTTAAAAGAAAAATTATTAGATGGAAAAGATTACTCTTTTATTGCTTTTTATAATAATCGAAATATTCCAAGAAAAAATGTGAATGATATTATATTATCTTTTTTTGAATTTGTAAATGAATTTAAAGATAAAGAAGAAGGTAGAAATTGTTTATTAATATTAAAGACAGATCCTTTAGACCCGAATGGTTCGAATTTATATGAAATTATAGGCAGGTTTAAAAATTTATATGTTGCCACACCAAATATTAAAATTATAAAAAATAAATTAACAGATGAAGAATTAAATTATCTTTATAATGTTTCTTCTGTTACTCTAAATATTGCAGGACAAGAGGGATGGGGATTAAGTAGCACAGAATCGATGTTAGCCGGAACAATGATAATAAATACAGTTACAGGAGGATTGCAAGACCAATGTAGATTTTCAAATGAAAATGGGGAATGGATTTCTGTATTAAAAGATAGAATTGAATTTAATCATTTAACAAAGTATGGAGATTGGTGCATTCCTTTATATCCTGCAGTTAGAACTTTAATTGGAAGTCAACCTACACCTTATTTATTTGATGATAAAATATCTATAGAACAATTAGTAAATGCATTATATCAAATCTATATTCTAACACCTGAGGAAAGAAAAAGAAGAGGATTAAAAGGAAGAAAATGGGCACTGAGTGAAGAAGCAGAATTTACTCTAACAGGAATGAATTCTAAAATCAAACAAGAAATAAATTATTTGTTAGAAAATTGGAAACCAAAACAATCAGTCGAAATAATAAAATTTTAAAAATTATGAAAGAAATAATAATTAATATTAGTAAAATATTACAAAAAATAAAAAGTAAAAAATATTTAGATGAATATTTAAGTGATGAAATATTAAGAAGACTTGGAAGAAAACATATAAAAAGAGATGATAAAGAATTGATAGAATTAATAAAAGAAAATAATTCGGGGTATTATACATCTGGTTTAATAACAGATTTATTCCCCACTGAAAGACATAATGTAGAAAAAAAATATTCTAACGGAGACAGATCTCATTTAATAATAAAATCAATTTTAGATAATTATGAATATGAAATTAAAAAAGATAAATATAATGTCGAAACCTTAATAGAATATAAGAAAAATATAAAATTCAAAAATCAACTTAAATTCAAAAAATTATACTATATAGAATCAATAGGAAACTATAAAGTAAAAAATAGAAAATATTATTATGTTTCTGATATATTGTTTATAAGCAACCTATTGAAAGAATTTACAAAACAAGTAATAATCATAAAAGAAATAAATTGGGCCAAACAATTGTTCAATAAACCAAATGAAGATTATGTCTTATATGATAAATGGGTTTTAAGAAATATAAAATTAGCGACTTCAATTTCATCTGTAGCAAATACTCTTTTACATACCAATTTTTCCTTTGAATTTTGGGATCAACCCTATAATTCCGTACCAACAGAAACAATATTAATACCAACTGATTTAAGAATTAAATATTAGAACTTTATGAACATTTTAATTGAATCTCCTTTTACAACTTTAAGTGGTTATGGTCATAGAAGTTATGATTTTATAAATGCTTTTATTGAATTATATCCAAATGAAAATATTTATCTGAGACCTCTTGGTTGGGGTGGGTGCGAACATAAAAAACTATTACCAGAAAAAGAATTACATTTATTGCAAAGAACTTACACCTCTCCAGAAGATCCGGCAGATATAGATTTATATATCTTTATTGGAATTGGAACAGAATGTAAAAGGAAAGGAAAATTTAATGTTTTAATTACAGCTGGAATAGAAACTAATATGGTCAGTCCACTTTGGTTAATAAAGAGTAACGAAATGGATTTAATATTAGTATCAAGTGAATTTAGTAAACAAGGATATTTAAATGCTAAATATAAGCAATTAGATGAAAAGACTAAAGAAGTAATAGCGAATATAGAATTAGTTACTGAAATAAAAGTTTTATTTGAAGGATATCATCCAGAAATATTTTATAAGACCAAAAATCAAAATGAAACAATAAAAAACATATTTGATCAAATTGATACTTCTTTCAATTTTATGTTTATTGGTACTTGGTTACCTGGAGAATTGGGACAAGATAGAAAAGATATAGGAATGTTGATTAAAACTTTTATGAGTACATTTAAATATAAAGAAGAAACAAATGTACCAGGATTAATTCTTAAAACTGCAGGAGCATCTATAAATCAGATAGACAAACAAAGAATTGAGGATATGATAAATGGAGTTAAAAAAATATTAACAGACGAATATCCAGATTATAATTTTCCTCCTGTTTATTTGGCATATGGTAATTTAACTGAAGAAGAATTAAATCAATTTTATAATCATGATAAAATTAAATCTTATGTGAGTTTTACTAAAGGTGAAGGATATAATAGAACACCATTAGAATTTATACCTACTAAAAAACCAATTATCATTAGTAATCATTCTGGACATTTAGATTATTTAAATGGAAGTGGCTCAATATTATTATCTGGTAAATTAACTCAAGTTCATCAATCAGTTGTTTGGCCAGGAGTAATCGAAAAAGATTCTAAATGGTTTACAGTAGATTATGAGCAAGCATCTATTAAAATGAAAGATGTATTTGAAAATTATGCAAGATATAAAGATAGAACAAGAATGCAAAAGAACGATAATTTTACATTTGAAAAAATGAAAGAAAGAATAAAAGATATTTTTGATAAATTAATTATAAAAGAATAAACTATGAAAGAACCAATTTTAATTACAGAATCAATAATTAAATATAAAGTGGAAGTATTTGAATTAAGTGACTCTATACCAGAAAAAGAACAATCCGAGTTTATGGATTGGTTGCATTCAAGACCCTTGGTTTGTGGAACCGGTAAATTCTCAGAAGAATATGCTTCTACAGATCATGATATAATAGTGACAGGAGTTATAAAAGTTATTTGATTATTCATTAAGACAATCATAAAATGGCAAAGTTTAGAAAGAAACCAGTAGTTATTGAAGCATTTCAATACGGAATAGATGCAAGACCTGATTGGTTTTGTGACAAAGTAACAACCAATGAAATCATTACTCATTGTGGAACGGATTTAAGACAACCAGAGGATTATTACTGCGAGATTAAAACGCTCGAAGGTGTTATGCGGGGTGATTGTTATGATTACATTATCCAGGGTGTAAAAGGAGAGATTTACCCATGTAAACCTGATATATTTAACCAGACTTATGAGCCGGTTTCTGAAGAAATTCCACATCATATACAACTAAATAGATATTTATAAAAAATAAATTAAACAAATTATGAAAGTAAAAAAATGTCCTTATTGTTCTTCAACTAATTTAAGAGAAGAAGAAAAAATGATTGTTTGTGAAAAATGTGGATTTCACACTCTACCTCTCTACACCAATCTTTCAGAAGATTATGAAAATAATCCAATCACTCCGTTTGATAGAATAATGAAAGCACAACCAATTTTATTAAAGGTTTTAAAAGTATTAGATAAAAATACAAATCAATGGTGGTTTCCTTTAATTATGAATTTATATCCAAAAGGAATTGTATATCCAATTGGAGATGAAAATAATTGGAAATGGGCTTTTTCATCTTATGTTGTTATTCCATTAGATTTAAGAGAACAATATCCTATTCCAGATAGACCTGGAGAATATTATGAATATCAATTAGATTTACAGAATACTGCTTATTGTAATACTTATCTTGAAGCTATAGATAAATTTAAAAAATAATTTTCCATACTTCTTATATTTATTAGTAAAAAAAGTCATGGAAGATTATTCACAAGTAGATGTGAATGAGTTAGTGGAGATAATGAATATATGGTGGGAAGGGTGGAAAAGATTTGGAGATGAAGGAGATTATGCTCCTCAACACATTCAATCAATTTTATATGAATTAGGAAAACAAAAAAAATATTTTAATCTAGAAACCGGGAAATGGGTGAATTAATACAATTAACAAGCAAAATAGATCCTAAATTCAATATCTTTATTGTAACACCTGAAGATGAAGAATATGAACAATTTAAAGAAGTATTTAAAACTCACGGTTTAGCTTATACAGATTTAAATTCAAAAATAATTATCATAGATGGAGAAGCATTGGATAGACAAAAATATGATTCTATGGAATTGTTACATTTCATTATTTCACATGAAATTGCCCATCATAAATTAAAACATAGAGGAGAATATAATAAACGGCAAGAAGCAGAGGCAGATTTATTAGGAATTAAATTGTGTCAAAAATATAATTACAATGCTTCGGCTAAAATAGGAATTAAAGAGTTTAAGAATAGAAACGGAATTTCATTAGAAGCTGCTGAAGAGTTATACGGAAATAGATTGTTGGGATTAATCTAAAGATTTATCTTTGCTCATCATAGTTGCAAATTCTGCATCTCCTTCTAATTTCATTTTAATATTTAATTTTGCTATTTTATTTGTTTTTGATTGAATGTATATTGAATTAATATCAATTCTTTTATCATTCATTTTTAATTTCATTGGTGTCTTTTCAAATCCTGCTTGCCAAACATAAAATATTGGATTTGAATCTTTCCATCTTGAATATGTTTCTTTTACTTTTAATATTGCTTTATCTATGTCATGTAAAATTACTGATGACATTCTATCTTCCTGAACATGAATGGTATAATCATTAATTAAATTTTCTTTTATTTTATTTAGAAAAGAAATTATTTTTTTATAATCATATAAATATTCTTTTTCTTCTGTTAAAAGTTTTAATATTTCTTCTTTAACAATATTTTGTAATTCTGATTTTTTCATATTTTTATGGTGTTCCTATTATATAATTAGAATTTGTAGATTGTAAAATAACGAAATGTTCATTGTAAAAATTATTAAATCTTAATAACAAATCTTTTAAATCATTTTCTTTTAAATCTTTATTAACAATAATTGCCCTTGATTTGCTCTGCATTTTAATAATTCCACCAGATATAAACATTTTTAATGCTCTTTTAACAGCGTCTGAATTTTTCCATTTATATTCAGAAGGATTACTGGAACCAGCAAGTTTTTCTAAATCTTTACCTGCAGAATAATAATGAACAGTGTCTTCTTTTAAAAGTTTTAACTCTTCTTGAATTAGTTGTTTTAAATTTATTTTTTCTTTCATCTTTTAAATATTTTTACAAATATAAATATAAATTTTCTAAATTAAAACAATTTTTATAAGAATTTATCAAAATCGAAATGATAAAGATTAATTATTAAGAAAAGATAAACACCTTTGTACCATATCTTCTTTATTGTGGATGTATTCAGATTCCCATATAATTAATACTTCAAATCCAAGCGACCGTATAAAGTTAATTTTTTGATCATCGAAGTCCCACATTTCTTTTGCAGATTTTTTGCTTGTTGGATTAACTTGGGCGGTTTCATATAATTTGGGGTTCATATGCCAATAGTCTCCATTAAATTCAATTATTTTTTTATTCTTTGTGTCAACAAAATCATAATAATAATATTTTTTATTTTTTATATCATATTTACCAAATTCTTTTTTACCAAAATAAATTTCATTTATATTATTTAATTTTGGTGTAATTATATTTATCAAATTTAAAGACCATTTGGATGCACCATATCCACCTTGAATAGGTTTAAACCCGTTTTTAATATTTTGTAATTTAATTTTTTTTATTTTTTTCTTTACTTCGGTTGAATTATTTGCGCATTTTATTGAACAAAATTTTTGTTTACTTATTTTTAAAATATCAAATTCTGTACCGCAAGTTGGACATATTCTTAATTCGTGAAACTTATTGTAATTTTGTCTACATCTTTCTTGTGCTTTTTTTCTCAAATTTTCTTTTTGTGATGCATTATTTTGCTGGCATTTTACAGAGCAATATTTTTGAATTTCTCGTCTTGTTTTAAATTCTTTTTGACATGTTAAACAATGTTTTATAAATGGTAGATCTTTTTTTATTCGAGTTTTCCGATTTGCCACACACTTTGTTGAGCAAAATCTTTTATTTCTTTTCTTACTGACTTTAAATTCTTTTTGGCATGTTAAACATATTCTTGTTTCGTAATATTTATTATTCCGTAATAATTGATTTTTAATGGTATCATGAGACTCTTTAATTCCTCTTTGTCTAATATCATATACTAAAAATAATTTTCTTAAATATCCTTCGTTTAAATCATATTCTTTTAATAACTGATAAAATGGTTTTTCTAATGTTATATATTGATATACAAATTTATCATATGAAAGATATTCATTAATATATTTTTCGAATTCTACACAATTGTTTCTGTGTCTACTTAATTTTGTTTTAGTTTTAAAGCAAGCGCCACAATAGCAATAATAATTAATTTTAAATTTCATTTTTATATAAATATAAAAAATAAAAATAAAACGTATTGGTTACAAAAAATCACTCCAATTAAAGTGGTACAAATTAACTATACTAAAT
>Ga0209416_1002176_pt1 | contig 11347 bp, 10 predicted proteins | sample RifGroF1_FD_184001 | JGI IMG/M metagenome (GOLD analysis project Ga0209416, IMG submission 184001) | Groundwater microbial communities from Rifle, Colorado, USA - Groundwater F1 (SPAdes) (version 2) | ecosystem: Environmental > Aquatic > Deep subsurface > Groundwater | place: Rifle, Colorado...
CTTAACTTATTTGTGTAATTCATGACCAATATCCTTATGTCTCATTAATAAATATCTCTTAATACTATCACTGAGTTCGATCATTCCAGAGCACCTTGAAATTGCCACGTAACAACAAAAAATTTCCTCTGACATATCTTTAACTATTTTCTTTTTGTCTTCATAGTCCTCTTCTTTCTTAAGATACTTATTCCTATAAGTAACCTCTAAATCTAAATGATCATTACTGATATAGACGGGCATACTCAGTGTTAATCCCTTGCTTTTATGAATGGTAGAAAATATAATATCTGCTTTATTCTTATCTGTTACGGTATTATTTTTAATTCCATCCACAATATCAATAATACGTGAACCATATTTATCAACCATTCTAATTAAGGAAAGTAGTTCGATATCATTTGTATCCTCGGCATAGGTTTTCATTTTATAGTAGTCTTCAAACTTAGAAAATAACTTATTCTTAGTGGGATGACCTTGACTGTAGAAATAACATTCCTTAAGTGATTGAAACGAGTAAGATGAGTATCCTCCAACAAAGAAAAGCTTCTTATTTTTATCTTCATATAAAGCATCAGCAATTTCAGCAAAGATATAAGCATTGGTTCTGCAAAGACAGGCGTATGGTTTAGACTTATCTATTTTATCAACAATTTTCTGATTAGAATTAAATCCTTTCATTTTAATGTCATCACCAATGAAATCTGATATAATTAGATTTTCTATGTGTGCAATATTATTAGATACACGAAATGACGTTGTAAGCTTATATTCTTTTGCATCGAATAGAGGCATGATATTTACAGCCTGTCTCCATGAGTACAATTGCTGATAGCAGTCCCCCACAATTATTAGATTTGGTACATTGGAGTTTTTAAGTATATCAAACATCATCATTGAAGAATCTTGACAATTATGTACAACTACTCCAGAAGCATTTTTGTTAGATGTTTTCTGAGTAATAAAATTATGATTATCTGCCACTTCAATATCATACACATCATCATTAGATACTTTATTTATTGACTTAATATAATTTCCACCATGATTTAGGTATGTACTATTATATTCACAAACATTATTAGAAATGTTTATATTTGTTTTATATTGCATTGTTGGATGCATGTGTGGAGAAATCAATTTTAAAAATCTATTTGCCGATTCTTTATTTAATCTTAGGTAGTAATACTTATCTTTGGATTTTGATATTAAAAACTCTATATCATATTTATTTAATATTATATCTCTTAAATACGTTGTTTGTTCTAATGTTAATTGATTAGAATTAATAGCTATACCACTATGACTATAACTCCCATCATCTTGATACCATATTGCTAATCCTAATGGCTCGATATCATTAAGCAATTTCATAGGATCATCTTCAAGTAAAAATACTTTCGTGGCATCTGAATGATAAACAGATAATTTTTGAGTATATCCACTTTTTATCATTTTATATGACAAATCAAAAGCTTTAATTTTAGATTTAAAGTATTCAAATTGCTTTTCTCCTTGTGTAAATCTTAATCTATAAGTGTTAAATTTACTTTGTTTTGCTAAACTACCATCACCAAGATATGATCCCATTATAATTTGAAGTTGATCATCATTTGGTTTGTATTTAGTTTTCTGATTGAATGTATTATCAAGAATCATAGAATCTTTTCCAACAATTAAGTCCTCTGCTTTAACCCATCCTCTTTGGGTTAATGCCTTATGATTATGAGTACAATGGAGTTTATTTAATCCTTCTGTATGTATCTCTAATAACTCTCTATTTTCACTCTTCATTGCTGATACAATAGGTTTATACTCAAACAAATCCTTATCAATATTATAGCTTAAAGCATTTGGTAATTGTTCGCCTGATTTATACAACTCATATAATTTCTTAATAGATTTATTACCTTTATCTGTCTTGACGTATTGAGATGCAGGTAAGCACTCATCAAGCATAATAATATCATATTTATTAGATAAATCTGTTTTAGAAAGATGAAACATCTTTAAATAATCATCGTGACTTATTTTGACAGAATTTTTATATTTCTTTTTTAACCCCCATAATTTTTCACATAGGGATATTATTTGTCCTCTCATTTTATCTTCTTTGAATATTTCCAAATCACTAAAGGTTTCTGCTGACGACAGTGAATACTGTTTCATCATTTCATTTATTTTTACTGCAAGTTCCATATCTTTATCCCAGTTTAGATTTAAGTCTTTAATAATATCAACTACTCCATAATTAAATGTTAATTTATCTCTATAAAATTTTCCCACTGTCTCATATCCGATAGAGTGTAAAGTTCGAATATTTACGTGCTTTTGAGATTTAAATAACTCTTGGCTCTCTAACTGCATAGATTTATTATAAACCACGTAGAGAATCTTGCTAAAAGGATGCTCCTTTGCATAGTAATACAAAGTCGTAGATTTACTACTTCCTGTTAAAGCCGATACCTTAACCCTATCCTCTATACTAAAGATAATATCCTTTTGCTCTTGAGTCAAAAAATATCCCTCTTCTGACATATAATCAGACATTTCTACTTCTACATCATCAAATTGTTTATTATAAAATTCTGTAGATAAAATATTTGATTCTGATTGTTGGAAGATTGATTTATCTTCTTTTATTATGAGTTTCATTTTGATTTCACAGTCTGTGGCATCAACATCTTTTTGGTGACTATAGAATTGTTTGACCGCACCAAAATTTCTTATTAATTCTTTTTTACATACTGGACATGTGTAAATATTATTAGATGTTGACTCTATGATATCCACAAGTTTATTATTCTGATCTAATGCTTTTTTCATTTATTCTTCATCCTCTTTTCTTTCATTCAATTCATTCTCAATCATTTGTAAAACATCTAAAGGTATTTGTGATCTATTTAAATCTTCTATCTCTTGCAATGCTTTTTGTTCTTCAATTGTTAGATTACTTATATCCCAATAATCATTTTCTTCCTCATCACCAAATAAATCTTCAAATATATCAGGTGGTTCATTATCTTTATTATATATTTTTGGTATAGGTAATGGTTTTTGTTTCTTGTTCTGAAGTCCTATCCCTTTAATCTCAGCCTTATTTTCTTTACCTTCATCTTTTACAACCAATTTATATTCTAATTCCTTTTTCTTCTTTATTAATTCCTCCAATTCTTCTAATGTTAAATTATCTATATTGTTTATCTTTTGTTGAACACTCCTTCTTTCATTAGATTGAGTTTTATCAGTATATATTAACCCCTTACCACTAATTTCTGTTTCCAACTGTCTATTAAAATTTGCTTCATCATCCCAATGTCCTATGTATGTAGTACAATAATTTTTATCAGGAGTTAAATAACTATTATTAAATCTAATCAAATGCAAATCATCCTGAAGTATTTTATTGTATCTCTGAATGGTTCTTGAATCATTAACTAACTTCTTTAATTTCCCTTGAGTTAAATACCCAAAATTGCTCTCATTACTAGAGACTCTTCTGCAAGCGATAAAATATCTGATAATATTAAACTTATTTAAATTTTTAGACGCTAATTCTTCAAATATGTAATTAATTTCTTCATCAAATATTTTAAAGTAACCATTCTCTGGAGGAGGTATTAACTCAACATAAAATGTAGAATCCTTATCTTTAATTATAGAATTGATAGATAGTTTATTACCCTTATTGTCATGATCTTTACAATATAGATTGTACAATTTTATTATATAACCTTTGCTCATTAACTCTATTATTGTATCTTTAATGGTTGAAATTAATTTTCTATTGTTTGATACATTGATTCTCATAAGATCACATATTATTTGAATAGAGCATAATCCAAGGTTTTTATATTGTTGGTAATTTCTATACAATAATATTAATATGGTCATCTCTTCATTAGAAATACTTAGATTATCATAAAAATCATTAGGTAATTTAACATAATATTCCTCTGGTGTAATACTACTCATAATTTAATCAATCTCCTCAATCATATTTATTATTTTATTTTAGACCATTATAGAATTCAGTCAAAGCATTAAACAATTCTTTTGTTTTTGTAAATTTGTAAGTTCTTATTGCATTATCTCTTTTTATAAATACAGGTTTTATTCCTTTGGTAGATAAGTAATCTACCTCTACACTCCATTGAGTTGCATATTCTTTATCAAATTTCATTTCAAAATCAACCACCTTTTTATGTGTTTATAGTTTATTTATATGCGTCTTTATAATTAATTATTTCACCAATAATTCCTCTTCCTACGGAATATTCTCTAGCCAACTCTATTTGCTTGTATTTTCCAGAAGCATATTTTTCTCTAATTTCTGCAACCTCATCCGGATTAAACCTTATATTATTTCCCTTTTTAGATTTACCTAGTTTTTCCTTATGATCTTTTGATAATTGTTTACCATACATAGGGTTATTATCTCCCATCATCGACATGCTTATTTTCTTCTTTTGTTCTTCCGATATAATTTTACCTTTTGCTGAAATGCTCATGCGTTCTTTGTGTTTATCTGTAAAAATTCTAATCTTACCAGATTCGCTCATTTTCTTTTTAGATTCTTCTGATGGATATACTCCTACAGGAGATCCTCCACCATAACTAATATTATAATAATTATTATCAGAAACCGCATTATGGTGTTTAATAAATTCTATTTCTAACATATTTAATTCTTCTTTTGAATATGCAATAGCAATTATCTCTTTTACAAAATTAGTTTTACCATATTTTTTAATTGCTTTGATTATTAATGTTCCACTACCTAGGTATTCTTTCCAATTATATTTAAATATTGTTTGCCCGATATATTTTTTACCATTAACCATATTTGTAGTTAAGTAAACAAAACCCCAAGGAGACATAAGTTCTATCATATAATATCGACTTCCTTTCATTATTATCTGTAGTCATGCTCACACACTTATGCGTTTACATTCTAGAATGTATCCCTATTTTTGCGTTCAAATTCTAAATTTGTGCTCACACATAAAAGCGTTTACTTTCTATGTTATTATGAATTTGTACGCAAAACTGTGTGAGCACTTTTAGAATTTGAACGTAAATGTGTGTGAGCATCCTCTGCGTTTGAACGCTTTTTTATGCCTCAATCACATAGAATATAAAGTTAATATAAGTATAAAGAGTAAAAGAAGAATATAGAGTAAAAGATTATAAAGAGTTCTATAGATTTGCTAACGCAAAATCAAATTTTTTCTCTAATTATTTTATTTTATTACTCTTTAATTCTAATGTATCAATAATTAATTGCCTTCCTTTTTCTGTTATTAATATTACATAATTTATACTGCCATCTTTATATTTTTTTCTTTCTTCCATTCTCAAAGTATCCTTGATTTATGTATTCATCTTTAACATAATATGCACGATTACTTGATTTTGTAAATATACCTTTTATAAATAATTCTTCATATAATTTATCTTGTGGAAATTTCATTTTATATCCATCTAGTTTGAGTTTTGAATATGTATCTAAATTATTCAACACTCTATTACTTAGTTTTAATTTTATCTTTTCTTTTTTAGGATTAGTTGGAAAACTTGCATCTACACCATTATTTCTTATTAGATTATATAAATATTTTGCATCAATATTCTTACTAATAATTACTTTGCTACCACTAAGGACTTTTTCCACAGTATTCTCTATATTATATCCATTTATAATAGAATTATATTGATCTATGTATTTCCCTTCTAAATATATTAATTGCATAGTAGTTTTATATGGACTATCTAAGCTTTGTATTTCTTCTAATAATTCAAATCTAATATTATCTTTACCATATGTATTCCATGCAGTTTGAAGTTTATAATTACAATGAGAATTATTATTTAGATCATCTATATGTTCTTCCCAACGTCTTTCTATGTTATTACTTTCACCAATATAGATTAGATTGTTTGTCTCGTTTATGATTCCATATATTCCTATTGTCATTTAATCTTACTCCTCTATCAGTTATTATTTTATTTTTGTATTGTTAGTAATATTTATTTTGTACTTATGTAAAACCACTAGCAATAATATTAATTTGTAATTGTAATAGAAAATGTAATATAATTATCAATACAATTATTCTCCTTTCTGAATTTATTTCATAGTTATCCACTCAGATAAGTATACCATACAATAATAATCATGTCAACATATTTTATTTATATATTTATAAAATAATTTAAATAAAATACTCTTACATCATCTCAATAAATGGTATTAATATTCTAGGCGATGCAATACCAGTATTTGATATAGTATGTGTTGCTCCAGTAATTCCAAATCTTTTACTTTGCTCTTCTCCAAAATAAGTACAACTATGAGTTTCTAGCCAACCATATTGCTTTGTCTTTACTTCTATGTCATATTTCTTTACATGATAACCTAAATCTAATTTAGTAACATCTACAACTCTAAATTCAATATTATGTTTATCCAAGAATGATGTGGCATTACTAAGTAACAACTCAAATTTTTCTTTCCAATCATAATCATTACAGAAACAAAATTGCTCAAGTTTAACAAATTCTTTACATCTTTTTAATCCTTCATAACCATAATTCTCATGTCTGAAACATTGATTTTTAGAATAAATAAGTTGTGGTTCAACTATGGAATCTGAAAAGTATTGCAGAATACCTTGTTCTGCTGAACCTGATAAATTATGTACATGATCTACAGAAAGAGATTTAACAATATCTTCAATTCCTTGTCTTTCAAAACTATTCCATCTTGTTAAACTTGGGATTGATAAATATCTAAACCCCTTGGTGTCTAACATATCTTCAAATTCACGAAAAAGTTTCTTCTCTAATAGAGATAATTCATAATTGAGATTGTAAATACCATTTTCTATTGTGTATTTCATTCTGTATTCTTCCTTTCTTTTAATAAATTATTTTATTACCATACCATACTAGATTATGAATAGTTTTATCTTTGTTGTAGTTTTTGTTACTAAACATTGATATTTGTTTTCCATTGTGATCCCAAATATGATTATTAAATTTATATCCTAGATATTTAAAGTGATTATTCATAATGAACTCAATAATATCTATATTTGTATAAGTTTCTCCATTTGCTAATACCCATTTTGTATATTCATCTTCATGGTTTTCTTGAGAATCTAATATTTTTAAAGCAACCGTTTCAATGTTTTTATATTTATTTAAGTATTCTAGAATATCAATACCTACAACGAAACATAATCCTTTTAATAACACATAGTTTAATCTAATTCTTGCATTGTGGAAATTTTTGGTTAAAGTATAATCATTTTTATAATGTAATACTGAACTATCAACATCATAATATTCACTTACTCTTGTTATTTCTATAAGCCAATCTTTAAATAAGTAAAATAATTTATCATTGTGAAATAATCTACCAGATGTTTGAATTCTATAATCTTCAAATATTCCTGAGTTAGTTACAATTGATACAATTTCTTTTAGAAATTCATATGTATAGTAAGATGGTTCACCGTTGCCACTTAATACAAAATATTTAAATCTTGCTTTATCTTGGATAAGTTTATCAATTTGATTTTTGAATTGAATTAGGTCTTCTTTTATTTCAGGTAATCTCTCTATTTTAGCTATACAATAAGGACAATTTTTATTGCATTTATAGGATGATAAAATCATAATAAAATCTTTATAATCCAAATTATTCATTCTCCTCTTCTATTGCTACTTTACTTCTGAGTTTTGCAAATGCTATTAATTGTTCTAATGTAAAACCATATTTCTTAGATACTCCCTCTACTGCACCAATAATATCTGATAGTTCTATTAGAAGCATTAAGTCTTGGTTTTGAGACTCTGCGTCATATGCTTCTTCTAGTTCTTCTTTAATTTTTTATATTTATCCATATACTAATTGTAACACAGCAGATAGTTAAATGTCAAATAAATTTTATTTTAGCATTTATTATTACATACTTTATAATAATAAATTTTTACCAGAGGAATTATTTCTTAAATCCTTGAAAGTATTGTTAGAGTAGTGTTACAAGGATTTGTTCGGATGAAGTGTATTATTAGTATAGCACTTTGTCCGAGTGATTTGGTGTAATAGTTGTAAGAGTAGGGATAGAGGGATTATTAGATTTGGGGTGGTGTGGTAAATTTTTGTTTGTATTGAATTTTGAGATATTTATTTGATATGGATTGTTAAAAAGGATTGTTAAAAATATTTTTCATCAAATTTTAGATGGTCGTATATGGGAGATAATTGTATCGACTTATAATGTAAACATATGCCCCCATAGTAGAAGTAATTTGTTTTAGAGATTATTAATTGGGCTGTAAGTGTTATGGTATAAAGGTTTTATAGAATTCCCAAGTGTGGGAATTTATTATCTTATAATTATGCATTTATTAAAATTGAGATTGAGATATTTTGTTCGATGGAATTGTGATTGATTTATAAAATGAATAGTAAATTGGATTTGATTTTATAGATTGCAGGATGATATTTTATGAAATTATTGTACCAGAGAAATGTTGTGAGAGTGGGGTTTGTAGTGGTTTTTATTGTTATGGATTATGTGAGATTTTTATTAAATTATTATGATTTATTTGTGAAATTTACTTGACTTTTAGATTTTATTTAGATTTGTTTTTGATTGATGTTGGGTTAGAAATTGTTGTGTTGATTATGTTTTTGCGAAGAAAATACGAAGGTGATTTTATGATATATCTTAGATTTTAATTTTTAGTTTTATGACAATTCGATTTTCAACTTTTCGATGTGACAAGAAGTACTGTGTCGAATACTGTCGAAATAAAAAGTTGGGTTTTTGTAATCCTGCGCCCCATGTTGGCATGGTTTTTGAAAGTGAATATAGAAGCAGGTTTTTGCTATAGGCTGAGCCTATGACAAACTGAAAATAGCATGGGTCGGATATGGTGCGAACCCGCAAAGCCTTGATATAAGCCGATTTGTGCTCAAATATGAATGTGACACAATGGGAATGTGTAACATTCGGTGAGAATGGAGGGTAGAATTATATCGGTCGGATGATTTGGAGAGCTTAGAAGGGCTGTTTTGTGTTAGAAAATGATAAGAGGATAATGTCCTGGCGTTGTATCGGCCGCAGCGGGGAATGATTTGTCGAATTGATTTGATTGGGCTGAAGTATGATGAATGAGTATATTATTGGGTCTTTGATGTTATTTGCTGCTGTTATTATTCTAAAGTGAATGATCATTCATTTATAGTCGATTTGCATAACATAGGCGAAATCTTTGAAGTATTACAAATGTAAACACAACTACAAATGTAAACAATATATTGTTACAGTATACAAATGATACATAGTATATAAAAGATACCAACTATATAAAGTATACTAATGAACAATTATATACACATAATATATCAAATGCTCAATGCCATTAAGTTAATCACATTACATGATCACAATGACTCTAATATACTACTCAAACAGTTGGTATTAATACCTACTAAAGCTGCTATATTATAAATTAATTTATAACCTATTACTCTACTTGGTATTAATACCAACTAAACTACTCAACATTAATGTATAGTAAACTACTATGATTTAATATATACCATATCACTTGGTATTTATATCATACCATATTACTATACATTAATAACGACTAAATTACTATACTATAAATCCATATCATTCCACTATACTATACTATACCATAATAAATTAGTACACAACATAAAAATATAACCTGTTCTATATCACTATACCCACAAGGGGGTATACTCAACCATAAAATCTACCATACCCTAGTAGGGTACTATATTACACATATCGTAATAACCCTAAAATAAAATTAACTATACTCACATATACCTCAATACTCCAAACGTCTTAAAAAGCCAATTCTGTCGCTCTCACACAATATATTATTTCTTGCTTCAACTCATCTTATCCATCCATATTTCACACTGGCATAAGTTTTGATTACAATAATTATAACTAATTTTATCCTGACATATTTCTATTATATGAAAATTATAATACAATCATCAATATAAACAATGATAAAATTCTCTAAATATATAAATAAAATAAAGGTATATCAATACTCTCTATCGAATATAATACTAATAAGAAGAATTGAATGGAGAGTGTTGAACATGATGTATCAAGAATTCCAAACCCTCACTAATCTCTCAATATCCTTTGAAGAGTACACCAACACCATTGAACCTAAATACATGACTAGCAATCTAGACAAACAATCTTTTTGCAAGCGATATCTAAACAGTCAAACTACTAAACCCTTACCAAAAGAACTAAAGGAAATCAAAGAAACCATAAAGGACTTTAAAGGTAATCGAAGTTTTGCTAAAAGAGAAGAGAAAAAACTTATTGAACGTCATAATGAAAGAATGAAAGATTATAACTCTAATAATTGGGTAGATCAAAATTTTATAAAAACTCTAGAAAACAGATTGCAAAAAGACATCTACAACCTATACGAAATGTATGGCAACGACACAACAATCCAAATTATCTACACTGACGGGACAGAATGCAACGTGACAGGAGCAGAAATAGTTACAGGAGAAATAACTCCTAGACTACAACAAATCGCTTATGCAAGCTATCAAGATGGATATACGATCTTCGATACCTTATCAGGCAACATGGATACCAAATGGGATATAGAAATAGAAGGAGAAATAGAAACTGACTGGGATGCAAGGGACGAATACTTTAATCAAGTAGAAATCAAATTCAATACTAAATGGGGAATGACTCATTAAAGCAGGATTAAAACCTGCTTTTTCTTTTACCCTAACAGCCTATCCATGTCAACTATTGAACCTTTTATAATCCATTCTAGACGTTATCACAGCATATTACAACCTCAATCCCTCTACACACTTATTAACCTATATAGTAAAAGCAATAAATTCACAATCCAAATCACAACTATATAAATAAATATTTTTTCCTATTGATTATGTGCTATAATGTATACAATAGATCAAATAAATTAAACAAAAGGAGATGCTTACATATGACTTTAAAAGAAATTTATACAGCATATCAACAGATGAATAATAGCTTAAAACTATTAGGATTCGAAGAGAAAACAATAAAATTCTTTGAGGACTATAGAACAAAATGTGAAGCAAAAACTTACAAAGAATTTATAAAATTTGCTAAAAAACAATGGATACCTGAATTTTATGAAATAGTTTTGAACGCTGAATTTATCCGTATGGAATATGGTTTCGAAAATAAAGAATATAAATTGTTGGTAGAAATATTTTAAGGACTTGAAACAAAGTCCTTTTTCTTTTTGACTT
>Ga0209416_1002186_pt1 | contig 11290 bp, 9 predicted proteins | sample RifGroF1_FD_184001 | JGI IMG/M metagenome (GOLD analysis project Ga0209416, IMG submission 184001) | Groundwater microbial communities from Rifle, Colorado, USA - Groundwater F1 (SPAdes) (version 2) | ecosystem: Environmental > Aquatic > Deep subsurface > Groundwater | place: Rifle, Colorado...
AGGGAGTTAAAAAAGAGGATGCAGAAGCATACAAGGCTAAATTCGAAGAAGCAGGTGCTACAGTAGAATTAGCATAACTATATATTTAAGAATATATATTAAAAGAGCCACGAAAGTGGCTCTTTTTTATTGGCAAATATTACAATTTTCTTAGCTTTGAGAAAATGCCATTTACAATCTCTTTATTACCACATATGGAGTCAAAAACAGAATTTTCCATTCCAACAATCATACCCGATCCATCCTTTGGATAACCTTGATAACCACGACCATCACTCCAGAAACTTATTCCGCTGCTTTCAACAATAGAATCGCAACAAGGGTTATCTTCTTTCTCACATCTACCACCTAAGCCCTCAACTCCTTGTGTGAATGATATCTCGTATCCATCAACTACTACAGTTACTAATAAATTCGCATATGCAAACTCTTTTCCATCTGGACCTGTAATTCCAGAAAAAAGTGTATACTTAGCCATTCCATCTAAATATGAGTTATCAAAGTAATAAAAGTCTGGAATATTATCCATATCGTCTCCGTATTTTCCTCTGAATAGTTCAATGAAATCTTTCATTAAGATGCCATCTACATCAAATTCTCTAATCTCTGCTGGGCTTTCATCTTCTTCACCTGATGATTCAAGAGTAGGTTCTACCTCATCAATTTGCGCTAACAAATCATGAACCAAATCTCTGTACTCTTCTTCCTCAACAGTTTGGTTTACCGTTCCTAATGCTCGATATTTGGTAAAGAAGTAATAAAGTCCCCCGAGACTTGCCAACAACGATACTACCAGGAATGTGAAGAGAACTATTAAAAGGGGCTTTTTCTCTGTCATTTAATAAATTTGATTAATTTAATACAAATTAAGAATACATTAACTCCCATCGACAAAGCAATATCCAAAGAAGTATAATTATACTGAATCTGCCAATATATTAATTTATCAATATATCTAATGGACTACACACCTTTTACTAAATGGGTACTGGATAATGGTATAGCTGAAAGAACCTTGGAATTGCTTGTAGGAATAGCAATTATAGCTACAATTGTAAGCCTAGCTAGATACCTTGTAGGTTCTAAGTCCTTTGGGATATATGTTCCCATAATACTAGCTGTAGCATACACATACACGGGATTAAGGTATGGGCTGATCATAACTGCAGTAGTCATAGCATCCTCCCTACTCTCCTTCCTCATCCTTAGTAGAATTAGAATGCACTACATATCTAGAATGGCAATTAATTACTGCCTCACCATAATGTCTTTAATTGTTTTCTTTGTAGTTGTAAAGAAATATAACCTAGGATTACCAAATATGTCCCTCATACAACCATTGGCAATAATCTCCATAATCGCACTCTCTGATTTCTTCGCTAAACAACAGATAAAGAAGGGTTTCAAAACAACAATGTTGGTACTTGGAAGTACAATCATCATTGCCTCGCTCGGATGGTTTTTAATTACTAGAGAAGCTGTATCTGCCTTCATGGTTAACAACCTCTGGTTAATACCAGCCCTCATTGTAGTAAACATCCTTATCGGACAATTCTCAGGACTTAGATTTAAAGACCTTTTGAGATTTAGAACCATTATCCAAGAAAAAGAAAATGTCAAAAAGTAGGAAGATAAAAGAAATACTGGGATTAAACAGACGAAACCAAGAGTATGTTCGTCCATTAAACCCACCATCTGCAAAAAGAATTGCAGATAACAAAATACTCACCAAAAAGATATTGGCAAGGGAAAGAATCAAAACCCCAGAGGTATATAAGCTGGTTAAAACAAAAAAACAGTTACAGTTTTTAGATTTTGAATCCCTACCAAACAGTTTTGTCATAAAACCAAACCAAGGTACGGGAGGAAACGGCATTGTTGTGCTCTACGGTAAAAAGAAAGGCCAGACGGCTTGGATAAGACCAAGTGGAGAGATAATGACTGCAAGAGACATAACACTGCATATCGAGAATATCTTGGATGGTAGATACTCCATGGGCTCTAGAAAAGACATCGCTATCATAGAGGAGAGAGTAAAGACAGATCCTTTCCTCAAACAGTATTCATACAAAGGAGTTCCTGACATTAGAATAATTGGATACAACCAGGTCCCCATAATGGCCATGATGAGACTACCAACGAAGAAATCCAATGGTACTGCTAATTTACATTCTGGGGCTATCTGTACTGGTATAGATATTAGTTCTGGTATAACCACCTACTCTATGCATATGCAGGATAGAAGCATAATGAGTGACTCATACGAAATGATAGACTCCACCCTAGATCTAAAAGAGAACAAAAAGCTTGGTGGTATTCAAGTACCATACTGGGACGAAATTTTAGAAATAGCTGTAAAATGCCAAAGAGCCAGTAAACTAGGATACATCGGAGTAGATATAGCTCTAGACGCAGAGAAGGGACCTGTTGTCTTTGAATTAAACGCAAGACCGGGACTTGGTATACAGGTAGCAAATCAAGCAGGACTCAGATGGAGACTGGAGAAAGTAAAAGGGATTGAAATAAAAAGTATGAACCATGGTATTAGGGTAGCAAAAAATCTCTTCGGAGGAGAGGTTGAAGAAAGTATTGAAGCCATTAGTGGAAGGAAAGTTGTAAATATTAACGAAAAAGTTCTCCTCTACTATAAGACACCCGTTTCTAAGAAGAAAAATGACCCTCAAAATCGTGAAGCCATAAGAGTATTCGTAGATACAGGATTAATAACCTCCCGTATTAACAAAACTCTTGCTTCTAGGATAGGATTTTTTGAAGCAATTGAGTATTTCTACTCTCTTTCCATCCCTAAGAAGTTTGAAAGCTTCAAAGAGGCTCAAGAATACATAGATTCTAACCAATCCACCATTATAGGTCATCCAGACATCCTTAGAGTCGCAAAAATCGTTGAAGAAGGCTCTATCAAGATAAGACCCGTCATATATGTACACACCAAAATAGCAAGTGAAGAGAAAGACATAGAAATGGTCATAACCGAAGACACCACATATAATGTTGTAATAGGGAGAAACGAACTCAAAGGATACTTAATAGATACATCTAAGACATTTACATAGTATGAAAAAATACGAAGAATATTTAAAAGAGGCAGGAAATGTACATTTGGCTTACTACATAGAAGCTGCAGATGAGCTTGAAATCGACTACGAAATAGTTGTACGCAGTCTTCTTGCCAGATTTACATACCAGGGCAAACACTGGTTCATAATCAATACCGTTACTCCACTCACCCCTTCTCCAGGCACTACCATTGCTAAAAGAAAATACCTTACAAATCTAGTACTGAGCATGACAGACATAGATGTACCAAAACAACAGCCACTTGGAAGTGCAATCGATGCAATAAAGTTTTTCAATAAATACAAAAACATAGTTATAAAACCCTCCCAGCAACTCGGAGGAATTGGAATAACTATGCTTCCAGAGACAGAAGATCAGGTAATTGAAGCATATGAGAGTGCATTGAACAAAAGTAACGCAAAAGGAGCAGTAAAGGTACTAGGCGAAGAGTTCATAAAAGGCGAAAATTACAGATTCCTAGTAGTAGGAGAAGAGGTTGTAGGAATAGTATGGAGAAAAGCTCCAGTAGTTATTGGTGATAGCAAAAACACTATAAGAGAACTTGTCGAGATTAAAAACAAAGAGCGCAGAATGCTTGTCCTAAAGCCAATTCCCATGGATACGGAAGTAGATATAAGGCTAAAAAGTCAAAACCTAACCCTTGATTCAATACCTAAAGATGGAGAAGAAATAATCCTAAGATACAACTGCAACCTAACCACAGGAGGAACTACAGAGGAATGCTCCGACATAGTAGATCCGTATTACAAAAAACTTGCGGTACAAGCTGTAAAAGAGCTTGATCTTGAACTTGGAGGCGTAGATATAATTGCAGAAGACATTACTAAGCAAGATAAATGTGGAATTAATGAAATAAACTACAACCCAGGCCTTAGATTACATTACAAAGTAAATAAAGGACCAATTGTAAGAGTAGCCATACCCATAATGGAATACATAAGAGACAAGTATATAAATAAATTATAAAACAAACATCATGAGTAACGTGCAAGTATTACAAGGCCTAAATCTAGATTCCGATATATCTGTAATTAAGCTTGATGTCCATAAATCAGACACCGTAGTTAAATACTTGGAACTGCTTAAAGGTTTTCATCCTTTATTTATCCGTGACTATAAATTTGAGAATGATACTTTAAGTATATATTCTCAAATGACATCACTTTGGAGGGAACTAGGTGAAGTCGTGGTGAATCTCTCGGAAGGTAAAATTAGCTACGAAGAAGCGAGAAGGTTCTCTCTTGAAGAAGTTCTCAAACAAAGAGTCCTCTCGATGGTTACAATCCCTATCCTACATATCGCCCATGAATTAGGATTAGAAACTACCCCTACTATGTTAATTGATAAGAGAGTTTCATATACCAAAACATATAACAGACATTACACAATCGGCATTGGTAAGCATTCGGAAATTCTATATTCTGTTTCCTCAAGCAAAGATTCGAAAATTGCTCAAACAATCCAAAAAGATAAGTGGGCAAGTAATACCTTAATCGAAAGATTGGGCCTCCCCATTCCTAAATGGCAAGTGGTAGATAATATAACTGAATTGGAAAACATATGGTCACAATATGAGAAACCTGTAGTGGTAAAACCAGTAGGATTGATTGGGGGATCTGGTGTTGTCACCGGTATAAAAACAATTGAAGATGCCAAAGAAGCATTCCAATTTGCACAAAAAGCGTGTAGTAGACATGTTGGAAAAGAGTGGCAAAACAAAATTATGATTCAAGAACAAATCAAAGGTGAAGATTACAGACTTCTCGTTATAGATGGAAAGCTAGAAATCACCACAAAGCGTATCCCCGCTTTCATTGTAGGAGATGGGAAACATACGATAAAAGAATTAATAGCAATTACAAATACAGACCCTCGAAGAGACATAACCAATCCAACACATACATTAAAACCAATCACAATAGACGAATCTCTAACTTCATATCTCAAACATCAGAAACTGTCATTAGAATCGGTCCCCAAGAAAGAACAAAAGATAAATGTTAGAAAGGTTGCAAGTATGAGCCAGGGTGGCATAACAGAAGACTTTACAGAAAAGGTCGGCCCAGAAATTAAGGCAATCGTAGAGAGCATTGCTACTTCTATCCATGCATTTACACTTGGCGTTGATATCCTTTGCCAAGATATTTCGAAACCACTTACGCAAGAGAACGGTGGGATAATTGAAATTAATATCATGCCAGAAGCATACCTTAATGTTTATCCGGTAATAGGAAAAGCTAGAGAAGATGTATATACAAGATATGTCAAATCTTTAATTGAAGGAAATAACACAAAACAAATAGTAATTGTAGGTAATAGTAAAGCAGATATACCTACTCTACTTCGAAAGAAGTCAGTTTTTGTATCATACCTCAAGCAAGATACCGTTATCGGGGAGTACAAAGATGGAGAGATTAGGATCAATGGATTGGATATAAATAAGGGCCTAGAGAAGTGGAAGGCAATAGAAGGTCTCAAAGTCAATGCCTCTTTGGATGCAATGATAATACATCATAGGAATGTAGATGATGTTCGAGAAACGGGTCTCGGATTCAACAGAATTGATCTCCTGATGGTAGAATCGAAATATCTCGAAGACAAGGAATTCACCAAAACGATCAGAAAATACAAACGAAAAGGATTAATATCTAAAATAAAGACCTTTTAACTATGAAATACCTTGTAATAGACAAACGACCAAGAGTAAAAGATATGGAAATACCTACAGCTTCTGCTAGGATATTGGAGGAGTTAAAAAAGAAGGCTATACCAACAGATTTTGTTTACAACGATGAAATAGAAGTTCTTTTCACAGATGGTTCCACACAAATTAAAGCCAAAGGGATAGACGTAAAGGAGTATACACACATCATTTTTAGAGGCCATGCACTTCACAACGACAGGCAGTATGCACTCAAGAGATACATCATAGACTACATCGAACAACATAACAGTGACAACCCAGAAAAAAAAGTGCTCGTTCAAAATTCCAAAGCAATTAAGAAATTGCCATATTACAATAAGGTAGCCATTTCTTTGCTATGTTCACAATATAACCTCCCCTACTTTCAGACATATTACAAAACAGATGGGAAATATCTAGAACCCAGAGATATGTTAAAAGAATATCCATTAATCCTTAAAGAGTACTCTGGTATCAATAGAGTTGAGTTAATAGATGGTGAAGAAAAAATTAAAAAGAATGTCTACAAAATAGAAAAAGACGAGGATTTTGAACAGGAGGGACTAAGAGGTCAGAATCTAGGAGATTTCTTTCTTCAAGAATTCTCAGATACTGCAGAAGATTACAGAATTTTTGTTAAACTAGGGAAAGTAATTGGTGGGTGGAAAAGAAGTGCATCTAAAGGATTTATGACTGTAAATAAGGGGATATACGAGATGTACAATGAACCAGACCAAGAGATGAGAGAAATAGCAGAGAAGATGGCAAGTATTCTAGAGGCTGATTTTGTAGCTGTAGATTTTATGTATATGAATGGTAAACCATGTATACAAGAGATAAGTCTACATCCAGGATTTAAAGCCTACGAGAATAAGATAAAGGGAACACCTGTTAATATAGCAGAAGCTATAATAACTGCATTCTAGCCTCCTGTTTCTGGACCACCAATTGTCCCAGGACCAAAGTTAATATTTTTCATAAATATATCCTACAATAAAATATATTCTTTTTAAATCCCTGCCTTTTTAAATATCTCTAGCCAATCATTTTTGGTTGGTATTTTACCTGCTTTTGGAATTAATCCCTCCTCTACCCACTCACACTGCTTGAAAGTAATCTTTCCAGAGTAAAGTTTCTGATACAAAGTAGGATCCTCTTCCAATTTCTTCATAACCTTTCTAAATCCTCTGAAATAAACGACATCCTTTGCATAAATACCTGGATATGAGGTATCTGAAAGACCTCTTTTAACTCTATATGTTATATCAAAAGCCCCTAGTTTAGAGAAGCTACCAAGTAATACATTGTAAAGCTGTCTAAAAGACAACTCTTCTCCAACATATATAGCCCAAGTTAAGCCTGCTTTATTCCTCAGCCATTTTTCTGGTAAAAGACCCATATTGCTTTCATTCCACGTAGCCAAACCCTCCTCAACATCTAAATATCCTGGTAAATTTGGTTTACTTATTGCTTCAAAACCACTCATTAGACCGTAATGAGAACGAAGGGCATGTGTTCCTACTTCATGGATTATTGTCTTTCTCAGTTGAAGTTTACTCTTGCTAATATTTCCATCTACAAGAACCTCTTTTCTTTTGACCCCTACCTTTACCCCGTTCTTAGCAATATTCAAGGACTTATTTACAGACCAACCCTCAAGTCCCAATTCCTTAAAGACAACATCAAAGGCAGAGACAATCTTGTCATACCCCAACATCTCGGGATCTTTTATATTGTCCTCTTTTGCTAAATTGTACTTACCATATTTACCCCTCAAAACCCTTGCTGCATTTCTAAAAAGCTTTGCAGATGGTTTGCTATACCTTGCAACAGAGATATCTGTGATAGCTTCGTTATTCCCTACTGCATGCATAAGGTCACTAGCCTCTCTTTTGGAATCTATAAGGTCAATATAGAAATCTGAAATCCTTGGATCTACATCTGAAATTTCCTTTATCTCTGAGAGTCTTTTTAGTATCTGCTCATTATTGTTGCTTACTACTCTGTATTGAAATTGAGGCTCATATGTATCTGAATCGAAGAACTTTTTCTTCTCTGAAGTTAGGTTTGTAGGTGTAAATACCAAAGCAATTGGAATTTTAAGTTCTCCTAAAAGCTTTGTTACTTCCTCTACTTTCATAGTTTTCTTGGCTTTTCTGAAGAATATGTTCATAGATAATATCTTTACATAAATGGAAGTAAAAAGGAACTATCTTCTAAACTCTCTGTTAAAAGAAAATTTCCTGTCACCTGTTTCAAGAAGTTCAAGAGCGATTCCGGTGCCTTTTGCTACACAAAATGCAGGATCATCTGCTACATGGGATGGAACACCCGTTGCTTTGGTAAAAAGTCTATCTAAATTTCTAAGCATTGCCGTACCACCACTCATTACCATACCTCTATCTATGATATCTGCAGACAATTCAGGAGGAGTTTTCTCAAGTACGGATTGAATGCTTTTAATGATACTTCGGAGAGGTCTCTCTACTGCTTTCGCAACATCATTTGAATCTATTACTATGGATTTTGGCATACCACCACCTACATCTCTACCCCTAACCTCCATCTCTTTTGGATCTTTTACTTCCAAGGCTGAACCAATCTTTATCTTCACCTTCTCGGCGGTCTGTTCTCCAATTAGAAGCCCCTTTTTCTTTCTCATATACATTATGATTGCCTCGTTTATGGCGTCTCCAGCAACTCTTAGAGAATCATACTCAACGATACCATCCAGAGAGATAACTGCTACTTCAGTAGTTCCACCACCCATATTAATTATCATATTCCCAGAGGATGTATGTATCGGGAGCTCTGCACCTAGTGCTGCAAGAAGTGGCTCTGGCATGAGAGTAATATTTTTTGCCCCTACTGCATTCGCTGCTTTAAGTACCGCTCTTTCCTCCACAGAGGTAATTCCTGCAGGTACACTTATGACAACATCTGGTTTAAAGAACCTAGATTTACCAAGTGCTTTGTCAAAGAAAAATCTTAGCAATGCTTCTGTTACTCTAGAATCTGCAATTACCCCATGTCTCAATGGTCTTTTTGCAACTATATTCTCAGGAGTCTTTCCAATCATCTCCTTCGCTTCGTTACCTACTGCTACTACAGTAAATTTGTTTACATCTATAGCTACAACAGTTGGTTCTACAAAAACTATACCTTCCCCTTGAACAAAAACCACAGAGTTTGCTGTACCCAAATCAATACCTAATTTCTTTGCAAACATAATAATATAAATGTAATAATTAGAAACCCATAGCTGTCAGGACCTTTTCTTCCGTTTCAGAAGCTACTTTTCGAGCTTTTTCCTCTCCCTTTTCCAAAATCTTAATCAAATAGTCATCTCCCAAACTTTCTATTTCTGCTCTTTTGTCCCTAATGGGAATCAAAAATGCCTCAATAGCATCGAATAATTTTGTTTTAACCTCTACATCTCCAACAGTACCTTCTTGATATCTTTCTTTAAGTATCCGAACCTCTTCTTTATTTGGATTGAAATAATCATGATAAATAAAAACTGGGTTTCCTTCGACCTTTCCAGGATCATTTGGATGAATTCTCCCTGGATCTGTATACATCGACATAACTTTTTTTCTTACAGTCTCTGTATCATCTGTGAAGTAAATTCCACCTGTTGATTTTCCACTCTTACCTTGTCCATCTAGCCCAACAACAATATCACCTATTAATCCTTTTGGAACATTAAAAACATTCCCATATATCGAGTTAAACTTGACGGCTAAATCTTTGGCCATTTCAACATGTGCTTCGTTATCTTTACCAACTGGAACCAAATCAGAATTCATTATCAAGATATCCGAAGCCATCAGCACTGGATATCCCATAAGGCCATATGTCAATTTATACCCTAATGCCAACTTCTCTTTTAACATTGGTTGCCTTTCTAACTCGGGCATCTTCGTCAACATAGAGAGTATTATATGTAACCTAAAAATCTGAGGTATTCTCGATTGTCTATAGAAGATAACGCTTTCTGGTTTTAACCCCAAACTCAAATAGGTCTTCAATAAACCCAATGTATTTTCCTTTATCTGAGAGACATTTTCCGAATGTGTCGTTAATGCGTGATAATCAGCAATAAATATAAAACTTTCATATTCATCTTGCCTCTCTATTCTGTTTTTCAGAGTGCCTATATAAGCCGCGATTGGAAATGTTGCTCCCGTGGCCCTATCACCTGTTAAAATTCTTTTCTTTTCATTCATAGCTTACATTCTAACAAAATTATCTTGTATTATGCTATACTTTTCGAGATGTCAGAAGAACATAAAAACTTAAAAGACAAATTCGTTCCTGTTCTACTTTCCATACTCTCCTCTATCATTATATTACTAGGAGCAGCAATAATCTATCTATATTCTAGCGGATACAGAATAGATATATTTAGAAGAGAAATTAGTCTTACTGGAGTCATAACTGTACAGAGCAGTCCTAATGCAGCGGATATGTATATAGATGGAGATAATGTCGGAAGAACGCCAAGAAGTCATGTCTTGCGAGTTGGTGAATATGATATTTCCCTCAAGAAAGACAAGTACAAGGATTGGAATAAGAAGGTAAAAGTGATCGAAGGTAAATCAACCCCAATATCTCCTTTTCTTGTTTATGATACTGTAGCAGGCAAAGAAAAATGGAAATCAGAGGGGCTAGTTGAGAAGATTTGGACAAATGAAACTAAGAACAATATTCTCTTCTTGCAGAAGGACTCCAATACATCCTACTCGCTATGGGAGTACACTATTAATTCTTCACTTTGGGATTTTACTTCCAATCCTTCAAAAATCCTTTCCCTTGCATCAAACAAGATATCTTTAAACATCTCTCCTAACGGACAAAAGGCACTCCTCACCAGCACTGACTCCGATACTACCTCCTTTTACCTTCTCAACACTCAGCAACTCAACACACTTGGAAGTTCAAACCAATTACCTTTCGGAAATTATGCCAAATACACAATGTCTTGGAGCAGAAATAATCGGTATATTATGTTTGACTCTTCAAAAGAGCTTCTTTCATACGATATTGAGAAGCAGACATTTACAACACTAATGAAGAAAGACTCCTTAACTAAGTATCTCTGGGATACAGATACGGAGAATTTCCTCTATATAATAACCGAAGTCTCAGATAGTGAACTAGAGGATATTCATACATATTCCCTTACACAGAAATCCCTTGCAGGAAACAACATTAAAACAATAATTGAGAAGATATATTTCCAAAAATCAGATGAATATCTAAAACAGTACCAAGACAAAGATTCTAACTGGCAGGAGTTTACAAACTCTCCAGAAAGCATGCAAGCCGCTGGAGAAGTTACAGGATTGGATGTGAACGTGAGTGCCAAAGGTATGTATATATCAACCTCGTTTGCATCTTACTGGTATTTCATAGATACCTCCAAATTTTTGATGATCTCACCATATCCAACAGAGCTGCTTTACTACTCTCTCGACTCTTTCCAATTAGGATTTAAGGATTTTA
>Ga0209416_1002193_pt1 | contig 11278 bp, 11 predicted proteins | sample RifGroF1_FD_184001 | JGI IMG/M metagenome (GOLD analysis project Ga0209416, IMG submission 184001) | Groundwater microbial communities from Rifle, Colorado, USA - Groundwater F1 (SPAdes) (version 2) | ecosystem: Environmental > Aquatic > Deep subsurface > Groundwater | place: Rifle, Colorado...
CTTTTGCATACCTGTTTGACAGCTATACAAACATGAGACCTCTTTACCGTAAAAAGAGAGTATGAGCATAGCGACAGGCTCTCTTTCATAATCTGCAATAGCTAAACGTATCTCTCCATTTCCTCCTAAATATCTTAACTGTTTAAGGTAGTAATCAGCATCATTAATTACAAAATCTTTAACATCAGCACTATTGTGAAGAAAGTGAGTAAACAGTTTCCAATCTGGTAACTCTTTAGAAAATCTTACAGTAACACCTGCTCTTCTTGCTTTACGAAGATATGTAGGGTAGTTTTTACCCATACCATTTTCTTTACACCAATCTAGTAATTCCTCCTCTGTATTCCCCTTTAAATCAGTAAACCATGGTGTTTCAGGTTGTACATAGTTAATACATTTTTTGAAACCTAAAGAGAGAGGGATATTAGATACCTCATTCTTTTCCTCCATACTTGGATCAATCTTAAGAAAGATATATTCCCTACCTTCAAAATATCTCTTTAAGGAGTTTAAAACTTGGGTATATAGGTTGGGATCTAGCTCTTTTAAAACAGGGCCTCTAGAGCAGTAAATATATTTCCCAAATGTTTGAGATATTTCATAGCATATAGCTACTCCTACTAGTTTCTCTTCTTGGTAGAAACCTAATCTAAAAGTTTTTCTTCCTAAACCCTCTTTCTGGTACTCACTCCAATTCCATGATTGCATGAAATTTGACAAAGAAGAATCTTTAACAAAAGTATCTAAAATATCTCCTTGTAACAACTCTTTTACCTCTAATTCCATTAATATTTTTAATCAAATTACATCATATATATGGTAAAATGTATCATAATGACATACTTAATTGTAGGAAATAATGAGGGAAATATAAAGGAGGGATTTAAAATTCTTCTAAATAGGTTGTGGCAGAGGGATATAAATGAGGATATATTTAGTATGAAAAACCCCGATATTCATATTCTTTTAAGTAATAATATAAAGAGTATAGGTATTGAGGATGTAAAAGAGTTTCAAAAAGAGATGATGTATACCCCTTTTAAAGAAAAAGTACAAATAGGGGTAATATTTAATTCGGAGAAATTAACTCCACAGGCACAGAATTCTTTACTAAAGACTTTAGAAGAGAGTACAGATACTACTGCATATATACTTACTACTAGTAATGAAAAAAACCTCTTACCTACTGTCCTTTCAAGATGTTTTAAGGTATATACAAAAGATGAAAGAGAAGTGCAATTAGAGTATGATAATATATTTGAGCTTGACCTTTTACAAGCTTTTGAGAGAATAGAGGGTATTTCCAAAGAGAGAGATGATACACTACTTTTACTTAAAAACTTAGAGTTACATCTTCAAAAGAGCTTAGAGAGTAAAATAGGGGAGGGAGTAGATGTAAAAAAGATCTATGATGATATTGGTAAAGTAGTAAATGCTAAGAAAAAAGTAGAAGCCAATGGTAATAGGAGATTGGTGTTAGAGAGCCTTTATCTTGATTTAACAAGATAATTAGCCCCTTAACATTTCCCCCTATAATATATAGAATATACCTGGACTTTGAATACAACATATTACAGACTAATTTAAAGATGATACATAATGGTTAAGAATAAAAGTGAATACGGTGCATCCAATATTCAAGTTTTACAAGGGTTAGAGGCAGTAAGAAAAAGACCTGCTATGTACATTGGTTCTACCGATAGGGAAGGGTTACACCATATTTTTACAGAAATATTAGATAACTCAGTAGATGAGGCTATAGCAGGATACTGTGATAGGATATGGGTAAATTTGTATAAGGATGGTTCCATCTCTATTAAAGATAATGGAAGAGGTATTCCTGTTGAAATACATGCTCAAACAAAGGTATCTACTCTTGAAACAGTAATGACTAATCTCCATGCTGGAGGTAAATTTGAAGAGGGTGCATACAAAGTATCAGGTGGTTTACACGGTGTAGGTATGAAGTGTACTAATGCTTTGTCAGAATGGATGATAACCACCGTTATAAGAGAGAAAGAGAAATATCAGCAAGAATATAGGAGAGGTATTCCTCAATATCCTGTAAAGAAAGTAGGAAATACAAGAGAGGTTAATGGTACAGAGCATAGATTTATGCCTGATGATGAGATCTTTACAGAGACTAGTTTTGATTTTAAAGAGATTGTAAAAAAATGTAGACAACATGCTTACTTAACTGCAGGGTTAAAGATTTCAATAATGGATGAGAGAGTAGAGCAGGGTAAGCCTCCTAAGATTTTTGATCTTTACTTTGAAGATGGTATTAAATCATATGTTCTCTTTATGAACATAGATGAGAAATTAATCAACCCTATACCTTTCTACACTAAAAAAGAACAGGATGAAATAATTGTAGAGACAGCCATACAGTACACAAACAGTATGGATGAGAATGTAAAATGCTATACCAATAACATCATAAATCCAGAAGGTGGTACACATCTTTCAGGATTTAGAACAGCTCTTACTAGCGCTATTAATACCTATGCCCAAAAATCTGAATTACTTAAAGGATTAACTACAACATTAAATGGAGATGATGTTAGAGAGGGTTTAACAGCAGTAATATCTGTTAAGGTTGCTAATCCTCAATTTGAGGGTCAAACTAAGATAAAGTTAAATAACCCTGAGGTAAAAAATGCTGTAGCTAAGGTAATTAGAGATGAATTACTCATATATTTTGATGAACATCCTAAAGAGGCAAAAGCTATCATAGATAAAGCTATACTTTCTTACAAAGCAAAAGCCGCTGCTAAAGCTGCAAGAGATGCTGTAATTAGAAAGAGTGCTCTTGAAAGTACGACCTTACCTGGTAAGCTAGCAGATTGTATTAGTAATAACCCAGCGGATTCAGAGCTTTACATTGTAGAGGGAGACTCTGCAGGTGGTAGTGCTAAGCAGGGTAGGGATAGGCATACTCAGGCTGTATTACCTTTAAGAGGTAAGATAATCAATACACATAAATATAGAGTAGATAGGGTATTAGGGAATAATGAGTTTAAAGATATTACTACAGCACTAGGTGTAGGTATAGGAACAACATTAGATATAGGCAAGTTGAGATACCATAAAGTCATCATTATGAGTGACGCTGATGTAGATGGTTTACATATTACTACCTTAGTACTTACCTTACTTTTTAGATTCTTTAAACCTTTAATAGATGGTGGATTTATATATGTTGCTCAACCTCCACTACATAAGGTAGAGATAGGGAAAAAGAAATATTACTTCTTAAATGATAACGAGAAGGATGCTTTTGTTAAAAAAGCTAAAGCAGCGGGTAAAGCTCCTGTAGCTAATAGATTTAAAGGATTAGGAGAGATGAATCCTCAACAGCTTTGGGATACTACAATGGATCCAGAAACAAGAGCACTTAAACAGGTACATATAGCTGATGCAGAAGAAGCAGAAAAGGTTTTTGAAATGCTAATGGGTGCAGAGGTACCTCCTAGAAGAAGATTTATACAAAAGTATGCTAAGAGAGCTAATTTAGATGTTTAATTTTTTACATTATTAATATGTTCGAAGAAACAATAAAAGATATTAAAAACTCAGAGGAATATAAAGAGAATCTTGGGAAATTAGCAAAAACGAGATTTTACTTTGAATTACCAAATTCATATCAGAGTCTAATACATATGCTAGAACAGGATCCTTGCGCTTCAGAATTACTAAAACAAATTAAAAAACATATGGATGAAGAAACTACCGCTGGGAAGGTATCTCTCGAGAAAAGAGACAGTGATGAGAACGTTGTTACAGTACATATGTATGAAAAAGAAGAGCAACTATCCGAGGTTACTGTTTCTCCCAATATGGATGAAATCTCTACAGATTATAAAGTTGAAAGAGAAACTTTTGATGAATTAAAGAATATATCAACAAACTACCAAGAGAAAATGGCTGAGATAGAGACAGATATTAAAGAGAAAAACACATATTAAAATACCTAATTAATACTAATGGCAGATATAGATAAAAAAGTAATAAGTAAAGCAGAAGAGAGTATAGAGGTAGAGAATAAAGATTCTGTAGAATCGACTGTACTACAAGAGGATAATGATTTGGATTTTGATCTTACATTTAAGCCTGGTGAGTTAACACCTCGTTCAATTGTAGATGAGATGAAATCCAACTACATAGATTACTCTATGTCAGTTATCGTCTCTCGTGCTCTTCCTGAGGTAAAGGATGGTCTTAAGCCATCTCAGCGAAGAATCTTAGTCGCTATGAATGACTTAGCTCTTTCTCCATCTTCGCACTTTAGAAAGTGTGCAAAGATAGCTGGAGATACCTCTGGTAACTACCATCCTCACGGTGAGAGTGTTGTATATCCTACATTAGTAAAATTAGCACAGGAATTCTCTACTAGATATCTTTTAGTAGAGGGGCAAGGTAACTTTGGTTCAATAGATGGAGATCCAGCAGCAGCAATGAGATACACCGAAGCTAGAATGGGTAAGATTACTCCTGAGCTTTTAAAAGATTTGTACAAGGGTACAGTAACCTTCCTTCCTAACTATGATGGTACTAGATTAGAACCTACTGTATTACCTGCACTTTTCCCAAATCTTTTAGCAAACGGTAGTCAAGGTATTGCTGTAGGTATGGCAACACAAATACCTCCTCATAATCTTGGAGAGCTAATAGATGCGCTACAGGAGATGATAAAGAGAAAGAACGGATGGGAAGGAGTAGCAATTTACAATGAACTTAGGAAAGCAAAAGAGTCTAAAGAAATAATACCTCAAACATTGAATTCTAAACCAGAAACATATGTAGAAAACTATGTTGATACTAAATCCTTAGAATATGAGAAAGATATTCAAAAGATATTAGATAGGATAGGGGAGAGTGGAGAGGTGCTTTACCCAGATTTTAAATCAGAAATTACACCTGAAGAGTTAATAGAGATAGTACCTGGACCAGATTTTCCTACAGGAGGAACAATATATGATAGGGATGAGATATTAAATGCATACGCTACTGGTAGGGGTAAAATCTTACAAAGAGCACAAGCATCCATAGTAGAGGGCCAAAATGGTAGATACCAGATTGTAATAACTGAAATCCCTTACCAAGTTAACAAAGCATATATGATAGAAAAGATTGCTGATTTGGTTAGAGATAAAAAAATTACTGGTATAGCAGATATTAGAGATGAATCAAACAAAGAGGGTATTAGAGTTGTAGTTATTCTTAAAAAGGATGCACAACCTAAAACAGTTTTAAACAAGCTGTTTAAATATACAGAAATGCAAAAGACCTTTAATGCAAATATGATTGCATTAGTAGAGCAAGAACCTATCACTCTTTCCTTAAAGAGAATGCTAGAGCTTTTCCTTTCATTCAGATTAACAGTAACTATTCGAAGATATGAATATGATTTAGCAGAGGCTAGATACCATGCACATATATTAGAGGGTTTGTTAAAGGCATTAGATTTCTTAGATGAAGTTATTGCCACTATTAGAGCCTCTAAGACTCAAGAAACTGCCAAAACAAACTTAATGGATAAATTTAAGTTTACTGAAGTACAAGCTCAAGCAATCTTAGATATGCAGTTAAGGAGATTAGCAGCATTAGAGAGAATGAAATTAGAGAATGATTACAAAGAGACTAAAGAAAAGATTATAGAGTACAATGCAGTACTTGATAACCAAGATAGGATATTAGAGATAATTAGTAATGATTTAGGACAAATTAAAGAAAACTATGCAGATAAGAGAAAGAGTAGGGTAGTAAAGGGGAAGGTAAATGAGATATCAGAGGAAGATTTAATAGCACAGGAAGAGACCCTCATTACTATTACTCACTCTGGATACGTTAAGAGAGTTCCACCATCTACATATCAAATTCAAAAGAGAGGTGGTAAGGGTATATCAGGAGGGGATACTAAAGAGGGAGACTTCATAGAGCACGTACTTTTGTGTAATACCCATGATGAGCTCTTACTCTTTACTAATAAAGGCAGGGTATTTAGTACAAGAATATTTGAAATACCAGAGTATGGTAGAACAGCAAAAGGTATTCCCCTTATAAATCTTGTTCAATTAGATCAGAATGAAATAATTACATCCATATTAACAAGAGATCCCAAGGGTGGTGTAATGGGTTCTGAAGAGATACAGGAAGGACAAGAGAGTGAGGGAGTAATTAAGAGAACGGACTTTAAATATTTCTTAATGGTAACTAAGGGTGGAATAGTTAAAAAGACTGATTTAAATGAATTCTCTAAAATTAGAGCTAATGGTTTAACCGCTATTAAACTAGAGGTAAATGATGAATTAATATGGGTAAAACCAACAACAGGAGAGGATGAAGTAATATTGATAACTGGAGATGGTAAATCTATTAGGTTTACAGAAAAAGATGTAAGACCTTTAGGTAGGAGTACAAGGGGTGTAACAGCAATGAAATTTAAGTCTGATACTGACTTCATCGTAGGTATGGGAGTTGTAAGAAGTAATGAGAATAGACTGTTTACTCTTTCCGAAAATGGATACGGTAAGATGACAAAACTTACTGAATATACAAGACAGAAAAGAGGTGGTACAGGTATATTTACATTTAGAGTTACCAAAAAAACAGGTCAGGTTGCTGTAGCAAGAGTATTAGATCATCCTAAAGCAGAGATAGTGGTAATATCTGAAAAATCTAAAGTGATTAGATCCTCTATAGATGCTATACCTACATTAGGAAGACAAACTAGTGGAGTAAAGGTTATGAATATTGGAACAGATGACAGAGTAGCTACTATGGCTATACTGTAAAATATCTTCCCATTGTATATATTAAGGAACCGCAGTATAATCTGCGGTTCTTTTCAAATGTATGTAATTAAGATTTCAATTCATTTACATACTAAATAGGTAGTGTGTTTATATCTGGGATAGAATTAGGTATCAACCTGATACTTAAAATATCTCAGATAGGAGGTAAAGAATGAAGGATATTAAGCCACTTTCAAAAGAGGATAAGCAAGGAGTAGAAACTATATTAATAATGTTTTTAGCATCAACAATTGGGATTGTCATTTTAAAAATCATTTTCCATTTCTAATCTCTACATACTAGGTCTGATATCAGACAAAATCTCTTACCAGACCTAGTACAAACACACTACCTATTCACACCCTCATATCTCCATCCATATATGACCTTACCTTAATCTCAACATCCTCACTGTATTGATTCATATTAGAATACTTCTTTTGAGTATTAAGCTTTCGTAATATTTTTAAAATATTTCTATCATACTCTTTAAGCTGTTTTTCAATACTCTTAAACTGTATCTCTAAAAGTATCTTTAATTGTTGTATATCATCTGTTTTTCTTACCATATATATAACCATTACAATTTAATAATATATTTTGACATACCTAAATATATATTTCCTGACCCTTTATCCAATATCTAAAACTTGTATATCTTAAACTATACCCCCCCCTGTTATACCTTTAATGTAGATATTTTCTAAAAAATATATATATGTGATAATGTGTATATATATGAATAGACAGGAAAAGATTAAAAGACTTCTTAATACATATACTGTAATGGGTTTTGGATTCATCCTCATTACTATCATCCTAATCGCTATACCAACCTCTCCATATATCTGGTATAGGCTTAATCCTGATGAAGTAGATAAGGATGTAGAAAAGATAGCAAAGGAGGTTGTAGAGGAAAAGGTAGAAGAGCAGGAGAAAGAAGAGAGTAATATACCTCCCTTTAATCCTGATTTACCAGAAGGATATTTTGTATTAATACCAACTATTAAAGTAAATTCCCCAATATCAGATAGTAAGGATTACAAAAAAGCACTACTTAAGGGTACTTGGATTGTAAATGATTACGGTACTCCTGAAAAAGATCAATTACCAATAATACTCGCTGCTCATAGATTTGGATATACAAGTTGGAGTACAGAGTTTAGAAACAAAATATCTTTTTACAACCTTCCGAAAACAGTTAAAGGGGATAGAGTAAGTATATATTGGAACCAAAGAGAGTATATATATGAAATATATGATTCTGAAGAAAGTACATATATTTCCGATTATACTGCAGACCTAATCCTCTATACATGTAAATATTTCAATTCTCCTGTAAGAATATTTAGATATGCAAACAGGGTAAACTAATTGAAAATCTTGTAAAATATATCCTATGAAGAAAACCTTACTATACACCCTCGTATTAATATTAATGTTCTTTCTTCCTGCTAAAACTGCGGATATGCTTATTAATACAGATACACAAGATTTAGAAAAGAAGTCAGAATGGGTATTTAAGGAATCAAAAGATAGCTCTGTAATAGAGAAGGTTCAGGAAGAAATAATTAAAAAGGAGGAAGAAAAAATGGGTGACGATAGTAATACAACTAAAAATTGGTGGGAATATCCAGATGAAATATTTCCTGTTAAAAGAAATGGAGATGACCTTTTAGTATTGGTAAATAAGACATATAAGCTACCTAGTACATACGCTCCTAAAGATTTAGTTAAAGCAAGTACTTCAGGTATTAGAAGGGGAGAGAATTACTACCTAAGAAATATCCTTATCAATGATCTAAAGAGAATGGTTACTGATATTAAGAGTGCTGGTATAGATATAAGTATTGTATCTGCATATAGATCATATCAGACACAGGTAACAACATATAACTACTGGTTAGAAAAAAATGATAATAATGTAGCATATGTAGATACCTTCTCAGCAAGACCAGGGCATAGTCAGCATCAATTAGGTACTGCTATAGATTTTAGTAGTAGTGAAATAGGGGATGCACTCGGGGACTCTTTTGCTAATACTAAAGCTAGTAAATGGTTAGTTAATAACGCATATAAATATGGATTTGTAATATCATTTCCAAAAGGATACGAACCAACTACGGGATATAAGTTTGAGAGTTGGCACTACAGATATATTGGAGTAGAGTACGCACAGGAGATGGTAAGTAAGGGCAAAATACTTGAGGTCTTCCTACAGGGGTACAACCCATAGTATAGACTAATAGGGCTAGATATTGTATAATGCTATTGCATTTAAATTAACTAGCCCTTTTAAATATGAGGAAGTTATACACAGTTGCATTAACTGTAGCAACATTCTTCTTAGTAAATGTTTCCGCTGTATTAGCAGATACATCTAATCCATACGGTCCTTATACACCATATGAACCTCATAAACCCGTACCAACAGGTTTTGATGATACAAGTATCTTCTACATTGCAGCTTTAGCAACATTTACTACAGGAATGACTGTCTTAGCTATAGTTAAAAACCTAAAGGCAAAGCAATCTATCTAATTAGGTAGATTGCCCCTTTGGGGGCACACTCTTAAATGCACACATTTTTATTTCATATCCATTTATATATTTAAATGAAACTATCTTTGGTTATACCAACATACAAAAAAGAAAGAGAGGTATTGGATCAATTAGAAAGGGTATACGGTTACCTTTCTAGAACCAATCCTGATTTTGAACTCATCTTTGTAATCGATGGGTATGTTGATAATACCAAGGGTACTTTAATGCAGTATATTAAGAACAACAATCTTAAAAAGGCTAAAGTATTTGGTTATAGAGAGAATATGGGTAAAGGTTACGCTATTAGATTCGGTATGCAAAGAGCTACTGGTGACATTATCGGTTTTATCGATGCAGATACTGATATCCAAATTAGAACATTAGGATATGCTATTAAAGCTATCAATAGAGATGGTGTAATGGCCGTTATCCCTTCTAAATTACATTCTGACTCTAATGTTGAGATGACTTTTAGTAGAAAAGTATTCTCTTACGGTTTAACTATGATAAATAAGGTATTTTTAAAATTACCTAAACAGATTACTGATGTAGGTTGTGGTTTAAAACTTTTTAAAAGAGATTTAGTAAAAAGAATATTACCTAACTTAAAGGTAAATAGGTTTGCAATAGACTCAGAAATATTAAATGAGATAGGTAGAGTAGGGTATAAGGTATCTGTAATACCATTCTTTTTAAACAAGAATAGATCTGATTCTACATCTGCAAATATTAAAGAGGTAAGTAAAATGATTAAGGATATATTAAGTATATCTATGAAAGAGAGTAGGGTATTTAATTCTAAGTTACTTAGAGCATATAGATAATAGTAAAGAGGAGATGAATCTCCTCTTTTTTATTTAAAACCAAAATATTCTTGATATCTAATTTAGAAAGAAATATAATATCCTAATTACCATGACTGGACTAACCTAAGGTTTCGACCGACCGTGAATGCCAGTCTTTTTTTTCTACACTCCTACATTGTTCATAAATATCTTCTTGAATATTAACAATCTTTGGAATATACTTTAACACTAGACCTCGGGAGGGTCGTCCTAAGTAGGGTGTCTCTTCCAAAGCTAACTTTTGAAATATATTCTCTCTCTGATTTATTCAGAAGTTTAAGAATATATAACAAGACCTCGAGAGGGCCGTCCTAAGTAGGGTGTCCCTCTCATTTCTTTTCTAATATACTCTCCCTTATTTCCTCAAAATTTCTTAAATTCCCAGAATACTTCTTCTTATATATCCATGCGGTATTCCAAACATTTGCAATAATCTTAATACCCTTCCCTTGCTCTTTCAGATATCTAAGTAATATCTCAAAGTCTCCATCTCCTGAAAGTAACACTATTGAGTCATAATCTCTTTTTAATCTAATTGCATCTAGAGTTAGATCTACATCACAGTTAGCTTTCATTTTTACTGTACCATCAAAACTCTTTATATACCTTACTGGTTTTAATCTAAGTATATATCCAAATTCGTCTATTTTTCTTAGAAATTTGGCTCTTGCTAGATCTTTATTTATATACTTCTTCTCTTTTTTATCTGCACCTAATAGACTCTTACTTACATGTTCTATACATTGATTTATAGGGTAAGGTTGAGTAGATAGAAGGTCAGGATTATAACCATGAGTATTAATACCAGAGTAATAGAATATTTTAGTAGCAAAATATTTCTTTCTTAGATAGTTCGCTAATTTCTCATAATCGACTTTCCATCCTAACCTTCCTTTACCTCCATAAAAGAGATTCGATGAATCAATGAATACATAACAGGATTTAGATATCATATATAGATGGTAACAAATAGGTATTAAATATTTATGAAGAGTAGGGGATATTGAACAAAATACCAACTTATAGTATAATGTAGTATCTTAATAACTAATTGCTCATTAAGAATAAAACTGAACCCACATCAATAGACAT
>Ga0209416_1002195_pt1 | contig 11271 bp, 6 predicted proteins | sample RifGroF1_FD_184001 | JGI IMG/M metagenome (GOLD analysis project Ga0209416, IMG submission 184001) | Groundwater microbial communities from Rifle, Colorado, USA - Groundwater F1 (SPAdes) (version 2) | ecosystem: Environmental > Aquatic > Deep subsurface > Groundwater | place: Rifle, Colorado...
TGACTTAAAAGCCGGCGAAACCAAAGAGTTTGCTTATGAATACATTGCGCCAAAAGTAAGTCCGGAATTTTACAAACTTGGAGAAAATGGCGAATGGCAAATAGTAGCGGCAAAGTAAGTAAATAAAAACAATGAAAATAAACTTCACAAAAAGAATAATTGGAATTGGCGGAATTGCACGTCTAGGTTTTTCAATTATTACCATTATGGTTATTCTCACCTCTTTATACCTGCCGCAATCACCAATAAGCAATGTTCCATCTGCTCGTGCAGCCTCAATTAGCGGAGTCGCCGCAACGGTTAGCACGGACGCGAACGCCGGCTGTGGCGATACTAACTGGGGTACAGCAACAGCCGCCAACCTAAACTCCGATAATACTGGGTATGCAACAATTACCGGAACTTCGTGGGATAACAACAACCCTACTTACAGGATAGTCTTGTCTAATTTTGGTTTAGCAATAACAAATGGTAATAGTATAGATGGTGTTGTTGTTGACCTATTAGGGTGGAACGTGGCTGGAGGTGGTGCTGTAGATCAGCTAGTTCAACTGACCAAAGTTGCGGGAACTGGAGTTGGTTCAAACTATGCTAAAACCACCACCAACTGGCCAACAGCAGACCCTGGCACTACCTATCGCAATTACGGTGGAGCAACTGATTTTTGGGGCACTACCTGGTCCGAATCAGAAGTTGAGTCCACTGGGTTTGGTTTAACATTATGTCTTCAGGCAAAGGCTGCCAATCAGACCTTTAATATGGATCATGTACGTATAACTGTATACCATTCGTTACACACCACCACCCTCTCTGATGGAACTAACCCCGGAGATTCATCTGTCGCTCCCGGGGGTTCAATTACGACTGTTGATGGAGCTACTTTAACCACAAGCACCGGAACCGACGCAATCACGGCCATGACTGTAAATCTTTCGTCAAATACCGGTGTCGGTACTTTAACTATTACAGATGGGGCTGACACTGTTCTTGGTTCTATCGGAGGTGGTACCGGGTCTGGAATTGTTACAGGGTCAAACAATATTTCTATTACCAGTACTGACGCAACAACGGGAGGTACTGCGTTTAAGGTAAAGGTTACGCCACTGTCTCATGGCAGCATGCCATCTGTGCCTGGTGGGTCATATTCGATAACTGCACCAATTACTGATTGGGCTGGAACAAACAGTAAAGCAGGCCAAGCCTCAGATACAAGCTCTACTGTTACAATTGATAATTTATCCCCCAATGGTGCAACGGCCACCAGCGGCAGTGCGGGAGATGCGGCAGTAACTGTTAATTGGACAACATCAAGTAGCAGCGATTTTAATACCACATCAGGGTCGGTAGTTTACCGTTGGACAGGAAGTTCTGCCGGATCCGAAGTCCCCACCGAAGGTTCTACCCCATCCGCCGGAGATACAAATAGTACTGCAACGGCAGCCTGTGTAATTTCCAGTAATTCATCTACTGCACTTAGTAAAACTGACGGTACTGGAGGAAGCGCAGGATGTACAAACACTGCCTTGACTAACGGCCAAGCATATACGTATAAAGTTTTCCAAAAAGACAACTACGGTAATTATGATGCGGGGGTTTCTATTGGCACTTTTACACCAGCCGCATCAGGTATTACTATTTCAGGCACGGTTTACGGAACTGATGAATCTACCCCCCTGGCAGGAACTCCGGCTATAAGAATGTCGATCGGGGCAGCAGCTTCAACTACTGTCAATCTTTCAAGCGGTACCTTTACATTTTCGGGTGTAACTCAGCCTGCAGACGGAACGGTTATTACTCTTTGGATGGATACAACCAATACCGACAATGCCACACTTGTATTTAAATACGGCTCAACATGTGCAGGAGGCACCACAAGTTGTACGGGCCTATCGCTTTATAAAGATGGTGTCATTGTTGGGATTGATTACAGTAATACTTCAAACACCATTGCCAATTCAGCCTTGGAGGCTTGTGATAATGATTCGGGAGGATGTAGCGATACCGATGTCGGATTTACATCCACAACCGGGGCATTAAACCTTACATGGTCAACTAATCAAATCAGGATTAAGGATACGGATGCTAAATATGCACCCGGCGGAACGGTAACCGCAGCAGGATTTAAGCAGTCAGCAGGTGCAGTAACTGGAGGCTCTGCCACATGGGATATAAACGGAGCATTTACCGTGTCGGGTGGGACATTTACATCCACCAGCGGCACATTGCAAATTTCTGGAGCTGTAACAGGCGGTGGAACATTTAGCGCAAATGGTGGGACCGTTACTTATGACAGTGCAAGTGCACAAAATGTGGCTACATTTACCTACAATAATTTAACCATAGACGGTGGTTCAACAAAAAGTCTGACAGGGTCTACTGTAGTTGGCGGAACATTATCCGTAACTGCCGGCGATACTCTAACTACCACCGGGACAAACCATGCTCTTACCTCTGCGCTTATAAGTATAGCCTCCACAGGAACACTAAATATTAACGGATCAACCTTGACTATAACCGATACTTCAGGCACTTTATTAACCAATTCGGGAACTTTTACTGCGGGAACAGGATCAACGACAATTTTTAGCGGTGCAGGAACACCAACCGCACTTTTGTCCGGAACATTTACCGGTTCAAGTGCTTTTTACAACTTAACACTATCCCCAACCATTGGTGGCCCTGCTACATATGCAATGGGGGCAGCGTTTACTGTCAATAATAATTTCACCATTGATCCCACATCCGCAGGGGCCAATACTTTAACGGTAAACCTGGGAGGAACAACCATCGTGACAGGACTTACCGATATCAAAGCAGAGAGTTCGGGACTCTCAACCTTGGATACCGTAAGCGGTTCAAATCATGCGTTTACAACCGGAACTATAAATATAAGAACAGCCGGAACTTTTAATGCAAATAATTCCGTTGTTACAATAAACGGTACATCAGGCCCCTTATTCACACGGGCAGGCACTTTCAACGCGGGCGGATCAACAGTTAACTTTAGTGAAACTTCAACCGATCTGGTTTTGACCTCATCCCCCGGCACTATTACTTTTTATACTCTACAAATCAGCATGGCAGGCAGAACCGGAACCCTTGGAAGTGCCACCACAGTCAATTACCATCTAACTGTATCCGGCGGAACTTTGGCGGATGGAGGATATCAAATCACAGGAAATATTAACGGAACCCTATCCATGGCATCCGGAACAGGTCTTTTCTTGGGCTCTGCAGCCACGGCAACCACATTCCCAACATCATTCACTGCCGCCCACATAAGTCTAAATTCGGCAAGTACAGTGACATATGCTTCAGATCAAGTCCAGACAGTATCAGGGGTGCCAACTTATGGAAATTTGACCATACAGGGTACATCAACAAAGAGCCTGGATGCAGCCACTATAATAGCCGGAACAACAACTCTCTCTGCCGGAACGCTAAATAGCAATGGCTTTGATTTAACTGTAGGTGGCAACTGGGTAAATAATGGCGGAGCATTTACTCCGGGAACAAATACTGTTACTTTTAACGGCACGGGTGCCCAAGCTGTTCAGGGATCGGCCGCAAGTCAAACTTTTTATGGTTTGGTTGTAGCAAAAACAGTGGGAACCACGTTAAGTGTGTCCGGTTCGACAACTACTCTATCGGTAAACGGATTTACAGAGACTACCGGTAACTTCACTGCTCCCGCAACAATGAATATTGCCGCAGGAGCAACTCTGACTGCCGGAACCTATACGGCAGGAACCAACACCAATGTAACAGGTGGCAACTGGACCAATAATGGAGGTACTTTTACACCGGGAACAAATACAATTACCTTTAGCGGTACAGCCGGTCAAGCGATTAACGGGTCTTTAGCCAGCCAGACTTTCTATGCTCTAGTCGTAGCAAAAACCGCAGGGCAAACTTTGTCCGTCTCGGGTAGCACAACCGCTTTAACAGTTACCAACTTTACTGAAACCACGGGGAATTTTACCGCCCCTGCAACAATGGATATTAACGGCAATGTTACTCTCTCGGCAGGAACTTACACGGCAGGAACAGCGACAACCGTGTTCGGCGACTGGACCAATAATGGTGGTACTTTTACTCCGGGCACAAACACGGTCACCTTTGATGGAACAGGCGCTCAAGCTATCAATGGCAGCGCTACAAGCCAGACTTTTTACGGTTTAACTCTGGCAAAAACTGTCGGGCAAACATTATCGGTTTCCGGAAGTACAACCACTTTAAACATAAATACATTCATTCAAACAACGGGAAATTTTACTGCCCCGGCTACGGTAAATATTGCCGGTAACGCAACCTTGTCCGCCGGAACATATACCGCAGGAGCAAATACTAATCTTTCCGGCAATTGGACAAATGGCGGTGGTTCATTTTCGGGTGGCACAGGAACAGTGACTCTAAACGGAGCCGACTCAAGCACACAAGCTATTTCCGGAAATACCACTTTCAATAATTTATATGCATCAACCACCGGTAATTCTGCCGGAAGAACTATTCAGTATGCAGGAAACTCCACTACCACCGTAAGTGGTACATGGACAATGACGGGTGCAACCGGAAAAATTTTAACGCTTCAATCATCTGATACTAACAGTTGGACCATTACACCATCAGGCAACTCGGTTAGCTATCTTTATCTTTCCCGTTCCACAAACACGGTAGGAACAATCTGTGCAACTTATTCAACAGGTGATGCTTTTAATTCAGGCTATACGGTAACCTCTGGAGGAACGTGTGTAAATTCCGCCCCGGGAGTACCAAGTCTTGACTCACCGACAGATACAGCAACCAATCAATCTGTAAACCCATCTATAAAGACAACCGCAACAGACACGGACGCTGATTACGTTCAATACAAAATAATTCTTTGTGAAAACTCAGCAATGACAACAAACTGTCAGACTTTTGATCAATCCACGTCCCAAACGGGCTGGAGCGGACAAAACGCAAACGGCAACACTGCTTATACAAGCGGAACGCAGGGTACACACACAGTTCAAACACCGCTTCAATACAGCTTCACCTACTATTGGAAGAGCTATGCAATAGATCCTGCCGGAACCAATACTTGGAGTTCTACACAGGTGTCTCCTTATTCGTTCTCAACACAGGCAGCGCCATCAGGAAGTCAGATACCGGCATTTAAAGGCGGTATCAAGATTTTCGGAAAAACCGTCATTAAATGAAAAATATGATCTGAAATGATGTTGTTGACAGTGAATCTTTCACAATCGATACTTACTTAGTACTTTAGCTATGGAAAAATTCTTAAAGGAGGCTGAAAAATATTTAATTCTCGCCGGTGTATTACTTTTCGCAGTTTTTACTCTCCCGGGATTTCCCTCGCCCTATTTTATTCCAAAAGAAATTCTTGCAAGCGTCATAATCTCACTTGCCCTTATTACATCCTTGACCAGATCAATTCTGAAAGGTGAAATGAAAATGTCCATCGGTAAGTTTGACATTGGCGTTCTTCTCTTGGCTATTGTCTACCTGGTTGCCTCAATTTTTATTACCCCCAACAAGATGGAGGCATTTTTCTATCCCGGAACAACAACATTTGTATTACTTTCTGCAATTTTTTATCTAATCATCAACCAATTTACAAAAAGAGGTAAAAATTCTGTACTTTTAGCGCTTTTTACGTCAGGGATCATACTTTCTGTCTCCGTTCTTTTCACAGAACTCGGACTTTTTGCAAAAATTCCTCAACTTCCGGAGTTTATGAAAAATTCTGCGTTCAATCCGTTGGGATCCGATTTGCAATCCATGGTTTACCTTTTTGCTCTCTTACCTCTCGGGGTTGCCCAAATTATTAAAGAAAAAGAATCTATTAAAAAGATTTTCTTTGGAGTTGCCTCATCAGTATTGATTTTTGGGATAATCCTTCTGGGTGTGAATATGCTTCCCGGAAAACCACAGGCTCCAGTGCTTCCTAACTGGCAAACATCGTGGGAAATAGTCATTGATACCTTGAAACAAAGCCCCCTTTTAGGTGCAGGGCCTGCAAACTATCTCTCAGCCTTCAATGTTTACAGACCGATTTCCTATAACCAAACAAATCTGTGGCAAGTAAGGTTTTCCTCCGCAAACAACTATTACTTTACTTTAATCACAGAGGTTGGCCTCATTGGTCTTGCTGCACTTGTCATACTATTGATAGCTGTCTATAAAAGGCTTGTAGTCAACATCAAAGACAAAAATTGGGAAGTCTTCTCGGTGGCTGTTTTGGTAGTAGCTTTTGCAATTTTTCCAGTAGCACCGGCACTAATCTTCCTTTTTATGGTTCTTCTTTCCGTTTTTTCAGGATCGGAGGAAAAGTCTATAACCGTTGCTACCAATAAAATCCCCTCTTTAATTGTTGCTTTGCCAATATTTGTAGGCATAATTGCATTGGCATTTTTTGGAACAAAAGCCGTATCGGCCGAGGCAACTTACCAGAAGTCTCTTGAAGCATTAGTTCAAAACGATGCCAAAAACACATACGACTATATGGTTAAAGCCGGAACTTTAAATCCATACGTCGACAGATATCATGCATCCCTGGCCCAAGTAGAGATGGCTCTTGCCAATTCCATTGCTGAGAGAAAAGACCTAACTGAGGACGATCGCAATACAATCACCCAACTTGTACAACAGGCCATTTCTGAAGGCAAGGCAACCGTTACTCTCAATATAAATAGAAGTGGTAACTGGGAGGTCTTGGCACAAATATATAGGAGCATAATGTCTTTTGCCGAAGGTAGTGATCAATTTGCCATACAGACATACACACAGGCAGTTGCACTTGATCCCCTAAACCCGGAGCTAAGAATCGCTTTGGGAGGTGTCTATTACGCGCTAGAAGATTATGATAGCGCTATAAGTGCCTTCCAACTCGCAGCAGTTGCAAAGAATGATTACCCCAACTCCCACTACAATCTTGCTGCTGCCTACGCCGCCAAGAAAGATTACGATAAAGCAATTGCTTCAATGGAAACGGTACTTTCACTGATATCTAAAGACTCTGAAGATTACAAAACCGCACAAACTGTGATGGATCAGTTAAAGGCGCAGAAATCACCCGCCACTGAAGCTACGTCTCAGAATTTGACCCCTCCGCAAACAGTTCAGGAAACCAATGTAGAACCTCCCATTACTCTTCCTTCAGAAGCTACTCCTCCGGCTACACCTTGAGAATAATTCTAACCTTCGATATTCTTTTTAATTTGATCTATCAGGTTTGATTGATCAATAAGTAGCTTTATTGACTCGTCCGACTTCAAAATAGCAACCCCTTCTTCATACGAGTCTGTGGCAAAAACCCTATCCAATATCTCGTTTTGCTTTTCAAAAAAACGCCTTTCCTCTTCGTTAATTGGCTTTTCAAGCCCTTTTGCGTTAGTTTCCTTGATTATGCCCACCAGATTTGATTTTTGAATGTCAAACGACGGACTTTTCGAATCCAACTTTGTTAAATTGACATAAGCGGTTCTATTTTGGACTAAATTTGAATAATGCGAGGAGGCTTCTTTAATCTCCCCCTTGTGGGGTAGTAGATAAATAAAATAGTATCCTAATAATATAACTGCAAAAATTACAAGGACCTTAATAACAAGGGTCACATATCGCATATATACTATTATATAGTTGTCTCTTGCAAAATAAAGTTTCGGGTGATATAAATTTAAATCAATGGAAGAAGAAACCGATTCAGTAGCCCAAGTAGCCAAGAAAAAGGGTGGAAGTTGGATGTTAAAGTTGATCCCTTACGTGATAATCCTCGCAGCCGGCATTTACGGCGGAACATATCTCGTCAAGCAAAAGCCTACTTGGTTTGGCCTACCCCAAGGAACCGCTCAAGCACAAGCAGAAGCAAATGCGATAATTGCCAAGGTTTCAAAACTCATGGAACTTCCCACTGACGAATCCCCAACCATAGCAACCGTAACAGATATTTCAGTAGTTAAAGATCAACCATTTTTCTCTAAGGCCCAAAATGATGATAAAGTCCTAATTTACCAAAAGGCCGGCAAAGCGATTCTTTATAGGGAAAGTGAAAATAAAATTATTGAAGTCGGCGCTGTCAACTTTAACCAGGCGGCCGCAAGTCCGGAAGCTTCAAGCACTCCCGCACCCACGGTAAAGCCAACTGTTGCACCAACAGCTACCCCAGTTATCGTACCTGAGCAGTAAGTTTACAAGTTTATACAACGCAAAAAATTGCCTTTGAGGCTAATCTCCACAACTTTATACAAGGACTCACAAGCTATTATTTCCTGATTCTGTTGCGATTGGTACTTCCACTACCCCACTTGGTGTGGCGTTAAGTTCTTCAAGAACTGTGTTTACCGATTCGATATTTGACGATTCCGTACTATCCGAAATCGGCGTGAGGTTTAACAAAAACAGGTCATCAACTGTTAATGAAAATTTTTCTTCGACCAGACTTCCCGCAGCCAAATAAATATCTCCATTTTTAATTTTAGGATTTCTGGCGTTTTCCCCGGTTGTAACATCAACTGATTTACCATCTTTTATGGAATAGACAACCGCTCTCCAGGTGTCTGTTATGTCTCGTCTTCCATAACTAATGTAGTCGCCGGAAAAATCAGGATTTAGAGAAGTATCCCCTGTTGTTAATTGTTTGGTCGATAACCCATCAAAGAAAAATATTTGCCAGGTTGTATTTGGATCTTGCCAACCCTCCCACGTAACTCTTCCTTTGTCGTCCACTTTCGGATTTAAATTATTACCAATAAATGTCAACTGAGTACGGACATCGGCAGTTAAGTCGTAAAGGAATACTTGCCCCAAACCGTTTATGTCGGTAACGTAGGTGATATATTTGCCTACTAAAACAGGCATTTTACTATTAATATTGCCCGAGGTTATAAATTTTCTACTACCACCCTCTTCATAATATACCTGACTGTAGCCATCAACGCTCTCAACCCCGACTGTATCGGGATGTATTGGGTCAACCGTTTGCGCAAGTGCCGGTCGAATGACCACGAACAATATTAATGAAAGTGTTATCGGCAAAAACCACGACCATATTATTTTTTTCATATTAATTTACCCAGAAAAATCCTTTCTCAATTCCTTCTGTAAAAACATTACCATGTCTAAGCAGATTCGCCGTCCCAGGCTCGGTTATCAATGTGGGACAGCTTGTGTAACCGTCAAAAACTACTTCCGTGGCTCCCAGATTATTCGTTTCTACTACTCTAAAAGAGTACTGCGTGTTTGCAGTAGCACCAGTACCAACTATATGGAAATCGTATTCAATAATTTCAGCTGCACTTGCAGCTACATGGTTGGCCTGAGAAGGCTTACTCTTAACATATTCCTCACCCTTGCCTGTTGTAGTATCAGACAACACCTTAACGATATCAGCGCCATCCGTAACCCCCGATGTTGCATAAACCCAATCCCCTGTTCCTACATCCGTCCAGCTTCCTGTGGTACATGTTCCGTCGGTTCCTGCTTTATATTCCAATTTAAAATATTTTTCTGAAATAGAAATCCCTGTTGTATTCACAACATAATTAACGCGCAGTCGCAGTTCCTGACCGGTTCCCGGAGGATCGTTTCCCGATGGGACAACAACAATCGCCTGATTTTCTATAAGATCAGGGTTTCCCCAAATGGCGGTTGGGTCTGCCAAATCGTTATCTACATACCATAAATATTTGTTTTGGGTAAAAGTTGCGGACGCGGCAGTTGGTGTAAAGGAACCTATACTTACACCCGCATCGTAATTACCGTAATTGTCTTTTTGGAAAACTTTGTATGTATATGCCTGGCCATTGGTAAGTGCGGTTGTAGTACAGCCGGAACTCCCTCCTGTGCCGTCAATTTTACTTTGGGCGCTCGATCCCGCACTTGAAATAACACAGGCGGCCGTTGCGGTGCCATTTGTGGCACCTGCTGTTGGGGTTGATCCCTCAGCGGGTACCTCACTTCCAGCAGAGCTTCCTGTCCAACGGTAAACCACAGATCCGCTCGTGGTATTAAAGTCGGAGCTATTTGAAGTGGTCCAGTTAAGAGTTACCGCAGCATTCCCTGCTGTGCCACTAACCGAAGTAGCTCCATTCGGAGCAGTATTATCAATAGTAAGCGCATTGGCGTTTGAATCTGTGCCTGCTTTGGTGTTTCCACTGCCACTTGTCCATGTGCTTGATACATAGGGTGAAACGCCATATGTTCCCGAGGCTAATGTGTGGTCTTTAGGTGTTACACATACATAGTATGTATTCCCTCCAGTTGTTGCAGAAAGTGCAGTACCCCCAGAAAAGCTTACACTATCACTACTTGGAGTAACTGCACTGAAATAAAGTGTGCCGCTACAGGAAGTGTCTCTAATGGAAACACTGTCAACAGCTGCATATGAACCCGCAGGGGAACCTGCGAGAGTTAAAGTTAGGGCAGTGATGGTATCTGAACCGGTATTTGTGGTGTATGTAAACTGACCTGCGGAACGAATTCCGCTTGCGGGGGCGACCGTTGCCGCACCCGGATCACTGCTTGTTGATAATGTAGTGGTCGCTGCGGGTGGTGTGTATGAGACATTGAGAGCAACATAATCAACAAACACATCGGCGTTGGCGGAGGTAGCGAGTATGCCAATCGCAATACCAAAGTTCGAACTCTTGACCCAGGCGGCCGTGAGAGAATTGCCCCAGGAATCGCTTGTGCCCCCTTTTGTTATTATTGTTGCAGTATTAGTGGTTAATGCAACAGGTGTTGTACAGTTATTTGTACCAACCTTAGCCTTAGATGTATCAAGCAATTGACACAAATCCACGGAACCTGTTAGGCCCGAAGCATTATATGCATTGATTGTGGCGGTGATACCATTTATTGTTGAGCCGTCTGGAATAGCGCTAAAATCAAAGCCTGTCGCTTTAAGCACATAGGTTTGATCGGGGCTGTCGAATGTGGATGCAGTCACCTCTGCATATACTCCATTATCGGAATAAATATTAGTGGGATTAAGCCAAGTATTATCGGACCATGGAGACTCTGATACTGTCTCACCTAGAGTTGGGAGTACTGCGCCGGTTGCATCTGCTTTAACATTATAAATTTTCGGTGGGAATCTAACACTTTCCCCATTTTTTACCGGTAGCCAAATACCGGGCAAGCCGGTTAGAAGCCAGGAGAATGTTAATACTATTATTAATAATGGTTTAATGAGTCGTTTAATCTTCATTTTTATTTTGCCGCTACTATTTGCCATTCGCCATTTTCTCCAAGTTTGTAAAATTCCGG
>Ga0209416_1002197_pt1 | contig 11264 bp, 11 predicted proteins | sample RifGroF1_FD_184001 | JGI IMG/M metagenome (GOLD analysis project Ga0209416, IMG submission 184001) | Groundwater microbial communities from Rifle, Colorado, USA - Groundwater F1 (SPAdes) (version 2) | ecosystem: Environmental > Aquatic > Deep subsurface > Groundwater | place: Rifle, Colorado...
GAATCTGATGCTCAGAAATATGATGGATATCAATTAGAAAATGAAAATGGCGTTGATATGGAGTATGGATTTGATTTCCCAATTAATCTCTTACAAGGATACTTTGTAAGAGTACAAGATGGAAGTGGGAACTGGCAACCGGAGTTAAGGTAAAGGAGAGTACATGAAATTAAAAAGGGGGATTCGCTCCCCCTTTTGTTTCTTTTCGAATATATATTTACCCTATCTGTCCCATTAACTTTAATGCATATTCCGATATGTAAGGAATATCAAATCTCTCACCCTTCGATGTATTTATCAATCCTAATACTAGTAATACTACTACTAAAAGACTACCTACACCGAAAAGAAAAGTACCTAAAAATGGAACTAAAGCAAGTACATAAACCGCATTTAAAAAAGCAAATTGAGTTGCATGATATCTAACAAACAGATCTTTCTTTTCTACAAACATTAATACTAATCCTACAAATGGAATACAAGCTACTACAGACATAGTTAAGTTCTCAGGATTGAACTTAATCTCTTCGAGGGTATAAATCTTTTTAGCTTTTTTCTCCTCTTCCATATAAATATTTTATATAAAATTATTATTACAGTATATACAGAAATTTTACACAGGTACAATGGTATACTATGAGTAGTTGAAGGGTATACCGAGTATGGTATACTAAAATATTAAATTGAGTATACTGCCATATGGATGAGAAATTAACAGAAAAACAAGAAATAGTATTAAAGATAGTAAGGAATTTCTTCTTAGACAATGGATATGCCCCATCGTTAACAGAGTTACAGTCATTACTCCACATTTCAACAAAGAGGGGGGTTGTAGGGCACTTAGAGGCTTTGGAAAGAAAGGGATATATCATACGAACGAGTGAACCTAGAGGTATCCAAATTGTGTCTGAAAATGAAGATGAAGAGATATATGAATATTTAGTAGGTATACCTATTCTGGGGTACGCAAATGCTGGAACGCCAATGGTATTAGCCCAAGAACAGAGTTTAGGTATACTTCAAGCAGATAAATCTTTAGTAGGGAATAAAAAGAATTTATTTGGACTGATAATAAAAGGTGATTCTATGAATATGAGAGAGTTAGAGGGAAAGAAATTAGAAGAGGGACATTACTTAGTTGTACAAAGAGCTTCTGATTTTGAAAACGGAGATGTTGTGGTAGCTATTGTAGATGGATGTGCAACAGTTAAAAATATTCGAAAAGAGAAGGACATTGTAATACTATATCCTAGTTCAAATAATCCAATTCATAAACCTATATATCTTGATGTAAATAGTGATTCTATGATTAATGGGAAAGTGATAAAGGTATTAGAAAATCCTAATATCTAATCTGAACATCATTTATATATTTTAGAGCAATATTTTTTATTTGTTTGAGTTCTTTTTCTGTAAAGGAATTAGAAAAGTCTAAGGATGGATCTATTGTCTTTCCTGGTCTAAAATTTTGTATGTAATATCTTTTACTTCCTTTAATTAGCTCTCCGATACCCTTAGCTGAGTTAATTGTATGTATTCCCTTTACATAGGTTGTTCTAAATTCATAATCCTTTCCTCTTTCTTTTATTAACTCAATACTCTTCACTATCTCTTTGTAATCTATTTCCTCTTCTAAATTCTGAAAATACAATTCTTTTTCATATTTAACATCCATTGCCCAGTAATCAACTATATCTAAATCTAATAGATCTTTTACTATTTTAGAGTTTGTACCATTAGTATCTAGCTTAAACAGATAACCTAATTTCTTAATCTTTTTTATAAAAGGTATTAAATCACTTTGAATTGTAGGTTCTCCCCCTGTAATGACAACTGCATCTAAAAGATTTTTTCTTTCCTTGAGATATTCTAAAATATATTCCTCTTTCACTATAGTGGAGGGAATACAAGGTAAGGTAACTAATTCAGGATTATGACAATATGAGCATCTTAGATTACACCCATATGTAAATATCAATGCAGCTACCTTACCAGGATAGTCCAATAGCGTAGATTTTTGAAACCCAGTTATTAACATTTAAGCAGTAAATGTAACTCTGTCTCCGAATTCAGATTGTTTGCCTGGATTCCACTGTTTGACTGGTCTAATGTAACCTACTACTCGAGAGTAGATCTCACATTTTTGTCGTGTGACTGACTTTTCTTTCTTTGTCATTGTTAGGACAGTAATATATTAATTAATCTCTTTAAAAGGCATACCATCTATATATCCGGATTCTGCATCGCACTTAGGACAGTACATATGCTCTCCAGAAATATATCCATGCTTAGGACAGATACTAAAGGTTGGAGTAATTGAGAAGTAAGGAAGTTTGTAATTAGTAGCAATCTTCTTAACAAAATGTTTAACACTTTCTACAGAAGGCATTCTTTCTCCTAAAAATACATGAAGTACAGTACCACCGGTATACTTGCATTGGAAATCATCTTGCAAATCTAATGCTTCAAATATATCATCAGTGAAGTTAACAGGAAGTTGAGAAGAGTTAGTGTAGTAGGGAGCATTCCCAACATTTTTACTAATATCTGAAGCTGCAATTATCTTATCTCCATATTTCTTTTTGTCGGCTTTTGCAAAACGATATGTTGTACTTTCACCAGGAGTTGCTTCAAGATTAAACAATTCGTTAGTCTCTTGTTGATATGTCATTAACTTCTCTCTCATATGTTCCATAATCTCTAAACCAAACTCCCGTCCTTTTTTAGAAGTAAGATTATGTTCTTCATCAAAGAAATTAATCATTGCTTCATTTAAACCTAATATACCGATTGTATTAAAGTGATTCTTAAAATATTCTCCAAACCTTTCTTTAACATCTGTAAGGTAGAATTTAGAGTAGGGGTATAGACCGAGATCCATATACTTTTCAATTAAACCTCTTTTAATAACTAAGCTCTCTTTGGCTACATCCATTAATTTATCCAATCTCTTAAAAAAATCTTTCTTATCTTTTGCTAAATATCCAATACGAGGCATATTAATAGTGACAACACCAATACTCCCTGTTAAAGGATTAGCACCAAACAAGCCTCCCCCTCTTTTTCTAAGCACCCTATTGTCCAATCTTAATCTACAACACATAGATCTAGCATCATCAGGACTCATATCAGAGTTAATAAAGTTGGAGAAGTAAGGAATACCATATTTAGCGGTCATTTCCCATAGTGGCTCATGTTTAGGATTGTCCCAATCAAAATCCTTAGTCAAATTGTATGTTGGAATAGGGTATGAGAACAATCTATCCTGTGCATCTCCTTCCATCATTACCTCACAGAATGCCTTGTTTAACATATCCATTTCTTTCTGAAAATCCCCATACTTCTCTTTTTGGGGTTTACCACCAATAATGACATTTTCTTTAGCTAACATACCATTAGGAACTAAATCCATAGTAATGTTTGTAAATGGAGTCTGACAACCAACCCTAGTTGGAACATTCATATTAAACATAAATTCCTGAATCTTTTGCTTTACTTCCTCATATGACAACTTGTCATATCTAATAAAGGGAGCTAGAAGGGTATCAAAACTAGAGAAAGCCTGAGCCCCTGCAGCCTCATGCTGAAGGGTATAGAGGAAATTAACACATTGACCCAATGCTACACCAAAGTGCTTAGCAGGGGCAGATGAGATCTTCCCAGGTACACCCGTAAACCCCTTTAGAAGTAAATCCTTTAAATCCCATCCACAACAATATGTAGCTAACATACCCAAATCATGAATATGTAAATCTGCATTAATATGAGCATTTGAGATATATTTAGGATATGTACTGTATAACCAATAGTTAGCCTGAACGGAAGATGATATATGATTGTTTAAACCTTGCCAAGAGTATGCCATATTACTGTTTTCCTTAACTCTCCAGTCTTCCTCTCCAATGTATCCTCTAACTAGCTCCTCAGCATCAATTAATGATTTAATATTCTTAACTTTGTTTCTTAAATTCACAAAAAGATCTAATGCTAAAGCAGTCTTACCATGCCCCATATCCATTAACGTTTCTTTAACAACATTGGCAATTTCTTCTGTAGTGACCTCTTTTACTAGTTCATATTTTTCTGCCAAGCGCTTGACAACTTCATCAGAAACTTTCTTTGCTCTCTCCCTATCATCACCTCCAACACTTTCTGCAGCTTTAAATATGGATGTTGTAATTCTCTCTTGATCAAAACCAACTAGTCGTCCATCTCTCTTTCTAACTTTAAAGTGAATTTCTTTTTTAATTTTTGCTCTGGGCATGGCAGTATAACTAGAATATTTAAATTAACTTCTCTAATTCTTTTTTTAAATCATTAACAGTTTCAAAATCTTTATATACAGATGCAAATCGCATGTATGCTAAAGGATCTAAACTCTTTAACCAATCTAAAACCATATTACCAATATCAGTAGTAGTAATAGGGTTGGGACTAATCATAGCTTTTCTACTTACAACTTCACAAAATTCATCTATCTCTTGCTCATTAATTTTGCTTAAATCAACAGCTTTTTTTATTCCCTTTCTTAGCTTCTCACAATCAAAATTTTCAAATGAACCATCTTTTTTTATAACTACAACTTCAACTTTTTCAATCCGTTCGTATGTTGTGTACCTTCTACCACACCTTAAACATTGCCTTCTCCTTCTAGTTGAGAAGTCATCAGTATTATCTCTTTTATCTACTACTTTAGATGTAGTACAAGCACAGTATGGACATCTCATATATACAACCTGTTGTATTTAGTATTCAAGGCTATCGCAATATATTGTATCCGTCAAAGACCTGTAGTTTCCTAAAACAGAGTTATTGCCCACAACATGTTGTATTTGATGTTTGTAATATATACTAGAGGTTGTAAAATACTCTACTATGTATCTATAGATTATATTTAAAAAACAAGAAATAGCTGAATTAAATCCAACCCTCTTAGACCTAGAAAAGAAATATTAATATATCTCTGGAACGCTCTGACCTCGTTTAATATATGAAAATATTGAATTAGCGGCAACTGCTCCCTCTGCAGTAGCCGTAACCACCTGTCTGAATCTGTTTGAACCACTGGTACAATCCCCAGCTGCCCATACTCCCTCTACAGAGGTAGATTGATCATTACCAACCTTTAAATACTTTTTCTCGTCTAATTCAATTCCTAACTTTGTAGCTAAATCAACATTTGGAACAGAACCGATTTCAACAAAAGCACCATCTACATCAAGATATTCAGAGCCATTATACGCTCTAGAAAGTTTAATTTTCTCCAACTTTTTTTCTCCTTCCAAACCAATGACAATAGTGGTAAATATAATTTCTATATTTTCTTTCTTAGTAACTTCATCAACCCACAAAGGTTCACCTCTTAACTCAGTTCCTCTATAGATGATATACACCTTTTTTGCAATATCTGAAAGCATACTTGCTGCCATAGTAGAAGCATTACTTCCTCCTATAACAGCAACTGTTTTACCCTTGTAAAACATAGCATCACATGTAGCACAGTATGATAGTCCTTTTCCTAGATAGTAATCTTCATTTTTTAAATTCAGTTTATTTCTATTTGTTCCAATACCTAGAATAACTGTTTTTGCAATATATTGTGTATTACCTTCAGTTGTAAGAAAGAAGACATTATCTTTTTTTTGAATATCAATAATATGTTCAGCTTTATACTCCCCCCCTAATTCTTTTGCTTGATTATAGAAATTCATTCCTAATTCTAAACCTGAAATATCCTTAACACCTGGATAATTACACACCTTATGTGCTTCAGTAATAGTCCCACCCATTAATTTCCCGAAAACGATATTACTTAGCTTATATCTACTAGCGTATATACTTGCAGCAAAACCTGCTGGACCACTTCCAATTATAGCTATGTCATATATTTTGTTTAATGTATCTGGCATGATTACGCATTTTTAAATTATCGTTAATATTCTATCATACCTGTCAAGTAATCTATTAATATATTAATAGAACTGTTAATATTTAAAAATGAATGCCCCATTTAAGAAAATTTACATAATTGGACACACCAAGCCTGATTTAGATTCCATAGCTTCAGCTGTGGGATATCAAAGGTACAATGAATTAATGGGAGATTTTAGATATACCGCAATAAGATGTGATAGAGTGAACCCCCTGACTGAGTATGTATTTGATAAATACAATCTTAAATTACCACCATATATACCGAATATATCAGGTATGAATATTGTTTTAGTAGATCATACATATCCAGAAAATAGAGCTAAAGGATGGGAGAAAGCGAATATATTAGAAGTAATAGATCATCATGATGTTAAATTGGAAGACATTGTTCCTCAAAATATAACTATTAGACCGTGTGGTAGTACCTCAACATTAATTATTGAGAAATATTTTAATTCCAACATATCTGTTCCTTTAAATATTGCAAATATTTTACTAAGTGCAATATTAGATGATACATTAGGTTTAAAATCACCAACTACTACTAAATTAGATATTGATATTGTAAAGAAACTAATAGAAATTTGTAAAATAGAAAATATTGAGGAATACTCAAAAGAACTTTTCTCAAAAAAAGATATCTGGCATACATTAACAGCAAAAGAAATAATTGAAATGGATATTAAGGAAGTAGAGATTAAAGAAAAAAGAGTATCAATTTCTCAAGTAGAGACATTAAACAACAGAGATTTAAGAGAGGAAGAGATATTACATGAATTAAAAATATTAAATGGAAATAATCCTCTTCATTTAAGAATAGTCATGTTAACAGATTTAATAAAGAAAGATTGTATATTACTCGTAGTAGGAGAAGACCTACCTCTATTAGAAAATGAACTTAAAACAAAGATTATTAATAACAGGATATTGCTTCCTAATGTAGTTAGTAGAAAGAAACAAGTGGTATCAATATTAGAAAGTATGTATAAAGTGGTTTGAAAGAATCCCTAGTACATTGCAGTTAAGCAAATGTTTGCATTTAAGCAAACTAGGGACTCTTCAAAGCCTATTTAGTTGAAATTAAAAAAATATCACTATCACCATATAGATTATTATATCAATCAAACTAAAACGAAGGTTGATATATCTCCCTCTTGTTTCTCTCCCAAGGATGAAGAAAATTAGACCTTCAATTACAGCCATTATGATTAAGGATTCTCTTCCTAAGAATTGAAAACCTACCATAAAGGCAAGTATAATTGCTGAAATCATTGGGATGAAACCATTAAGGTTCCATTCCTTTGAATTCCATTCTCTTCCAAAAACGAAGAGAGTTATCTTCCCAACGATATATCTTAAAACCAGAGTCACAATCACGATCACGATGGTGTCCATTCTGTTCTTCCTTCCTTTTTTGTATTTAATAACCGAAAACAAATATATAGATATCTATATACCTCTTTTCGGTCATTAAACTTTCAAGGTTTGTATCTTCTAAACAGGCTTTTTAATGAGCAGTTATTCTAGATTATATTAAAACAATAAAGAATAAATAGGTATTTAAACCTATGCATATATTATACCATATTTACTATGGGGTTCGAAGTAACATAGATAAATCATCAGGGAGAGTATCCAGCATTAAAGCTAGTTCAAGGATACTCTCCCCTAAGATTTACGGATTTGGGCACTGGTAAACGTTTCCCTCTACAGTTATTAACGGAGTCATCCGAATAGGACGACCGTTAAAATAGAGAACTACGACATCTCCGTGAGGAGCAGGTAGCCTAAAAAAGTAGAGTGACCATTTTCCTCCCAGTTCATTTTGGGGATCCATATCCATTGGATGATTTTCGCAAGGATTTATTACTATTGGAAAGATTTTTTCTCCCAAAAGTAAAACCCAAAATGGTTGACCCTGTTCAACCTGTTTGACAGCAAAGCCGTCTAACTCGCTTTCACTGTCACAGCCGGTGAGGGCGAAAACCAACAACACTAACAAAACCATTGAAAGTTTCTTCATCTTAAACTCCTTTTTCATATTCCCTATTAAATAGGGTTAATCATCTCAAAACATTATCAATCAAATGTACTAAGATAATTAACCCTAATTAAAGAAAATATATCCGTAAATCTTTTTAAAGAACAAAGCCCCCCAAGGGAGCATATGTAGGTATTAAAACCTATAGCGATTATATGGCAAAAAGAAAAATATTTAAAGTATTACTGTATCCCAAGAAAGTGTATCTGTAAGTACAACAGGTTTCTCTTTTCTAACAATAATCATATATTCAAACATTACACTCATACCTTTATCTGTAGTTCTTACAGACCATCCATCATCATCAATGTATATTTGTCCCTTACCATCAACTACCTGACACTCAATACATATAACCATGCCATCTACTAGTAAGTCTCCCTTTCCTTTTTTACCATATGCCGGTATATCAGGGACATCATGTAATGTTTTTCCTATACCGTGTCCAATAAACATTTTAATAACATTAAAGCCATTTTCTTTTGCAACCCTTTCCATTTCATAACCTAAATCACCTGTATAATCTCCTGCTATAGCCAATGGAATACAGTTCTCTACAGCATCCCTACCAGCCTGTATTAATTTCTTGTTCTTTTTATTTGGTTGACCCAAACTCCATGTCCAACAATGATCTGTATACAAACCTTTGTGAATAATACCAAAATCTATGGAAATTAAATCACCTTTCTTAAATGTAATATCATTAGGGATACCGTGTACAGCTACATCATTAACAGATATACAGGTATTAAAATCATATCCTCTTACTCTTTTAAAAGCAGGTTGAACATCATACTCCTTACAAAGAATACCAGCCCTTTGATCAATTTCTAAAGGAGTAATTCCTTCTTTAATTTCTTTTCCTAGCTTTCTTAATATGGTAAGAGATATCTTACTTGCTTCTCTTAATATTTTTTCGTCCTTAGCCTTATTTAATATCATAATTATGATTATATATCTACAAAATACTTAAAACAATGAAATATTAAGCAATTATATATAGTTCTTTTTCAGCCCTAGTAACAGCTGTGTATAGCCATCTAGCATATGTTTCATCATCCATTTTGGAAAATCTCTCTTCAAAAACAACAACCCTTTTAGCTTGACTACCCTGTGCCTTATGAACAGTAAGAGCATATCCATAGTCAAAATAATTTAAATCTTCTCTTCTTAAATCTTCCATATTTGTATTGTTAAACTGTTCAATGGATATCTTTCCCCAGAAAGGTTCTTTTTCGTAGTCTAAAGATATCTCAGCATCATAGTAGGAGAGACCAGAAAGAGATGCTTTTGATATATCTAGAATAGTTCCTGTCATACCATTATATATATCCATATTCCTATTATTCTTTAAACATATGACTCTATCCCCAATTTGAGGAGTAGGTGAATCAAAATGTAACTGTCTAATACTTTTGTTAAGGTTAATCCTAGTTCTGTTGTATCCACATAGTATCATTGTATTCTCATCAAAGTTATTAAATATATCCATAAGAATATCCTGAGTATTCTCATCTGCTTTCCTAATTTTCTTAACTTCATTACTCAATTCTTCAAAAGGTAGAGAACCATACTTCCTTGCTATCTCAGACAACCTAATGATGGGGTTCCCTTCCTCTTGTCTAAATATCTCTTCAAGTTTTAATTGAGGTTGTTGCATTAGATTAAAGGATGAAGATATGGGGGGAAGTTGACCATGATCCCCTACAGCGAGAATAGGGATATCAAAACTTAAAAGATCAAACCAAATATCTTGTGTAACCATTGATGCTTCATCTACTACAATTAGAGAATATTTTAGCTCATCAGTAGGAATTTTCTCCCACCCAATTATGTTATCCCTTTCATCAACAATTGCCCTGTAAATTAATCTATGAATAGTGCCTACATAGTCATTAGGAAATACCGCATTACTTTCTTTTAATTTCCTATCCAATACTCGGCTTGCTTTTCCAGTAAAGCTACAAAATGCTATTTTAATTTCCTTGTTCTGTTTATGTAATTTCTCCGTTATATACCCCAGAATTGTTGTTTTTCCTGTACCAGCATATCCACCTAATGTGATATACTGATGTTTAGACTGACTAAACCATTCTAGAATTGAAGATATCACCTCGGATTGTGTTTTAGAAAGATTTAGGTCATTCATTGGGATATATAATATTACAATATTAAGAAGAATGAAAAATTTTACTAAAAGGTTTCTCTTAATATTACTAACATTAGTAATATTCTTTCCTGTAATAAATGTCTTTGCTCAAGACTCTGCCCAAGAGAAAAAATTCGCTATTTCATTTACTGGTATTGGATGTCCCCACTGTGCAAAAGTATCTCCGAAATTACAGGAGAAAGTAAAAGATGAATCTCTAATTCTAATAGAATATGAAATTTACAAGAATTTAGGGAATGCTCAAACTTTAACTGAATATTCAGAAAACTATAATCTCTCTTTAGGTATTCCTCAATTACTCTTTAATAAGGAAAATAATGAAGTAGGAGATTCTCCAATTTTGGACAATTTGGATTCAATGATAAATGAAGCAGAAGAAGACAGTATTGCACTTTCTAATGGTAAAACTATTTTGTTTGAGGATCTTTCTCTTAACGATTTAAAACGATATCCTAAGATATATTCTAAGGATAAAGTAGCAATTAGGGAGAAATTAACTACTCTTACAAATGAACAGAATGATATGATTAAAAACTTCATATATTCTCTAAATGTAACTGAAGCATTAAAAGGATTAGAAGGAAAAGAAACTAAAGTTGAAAAAGTAGAAACCTCCTCGGGTGTAATTACATATGACCATGCGGTATCAATAAATGGGTGGCTACTACAATGGAATGGAGAAGAGACAATTACAGGAGGGGGTAGTACTGACGGAGATACAGCAAAGGAGGAGGGAAGTAAACTTTCTATCGGAAAAATTATTACACTAGGTTTAGCTGATTCAGTTAATCCTTGTGCTCTTTCTATATTAGCTTTAGTTCTGATATCTATTGTGACTTACAACCCTGGAAGTAGAAAAGATGTTTTACTTGCTGGTCTTTCCTTTATTGTAGCTGTATTAATTATGTATCTACTCTATGGTTTTCTCATCATTAAAGCGTTTGAAGTTGTTGAATCGATAACAACTATTAGAGAATTTCTCTATGGGAAATTGGGTATCAACTTTATATTAGGTGTTGTAGCAATATTACTTGGAGTACTTGGGTTAAAAGATTTCTTTGCATACAAACCTGGTAGTGTAGGAACAGAAATGCCATTATTTTTAAGACCAAAAGTAGG
>Ga0209416_1002199_pt1 | contig 11261 bp, 9 predicted proteins | sample RifGroF1_FD_184001 | JGI IMG/M metagenome (GOLD analysis project Ga0209416, IMG submission 184001) | Groundwater microbial communities from Rifle, Colorado, USA - Groundwater F1 (SPAdes) (version 2) | ecosystem: Environmental > Aquatic > Deep subsurface > Groundwater | place: Rifle, Colorado...
AATTGCTCTATCCGATTGAGCTACAGGTACATATAACAACGCAATTCTATCAGGAAATAATGGCAAAATAAAGACTTTATATATTGTGCACCTCTATAATTATCCCCCCATGTCTCTTTGGGAAGTATGGATATTTGGAGAGAATATTCTTCGGGAAGAAACTTGCAGAAATTCTTTTCTCAGAAAAATGTAAAGTCTGAAGATACTCTAACCCCTCTTCCCACTTCATCTCCTTCAATGTATTAACAATCTTTTCCTTATCTACCTTTGGACTCACATTTCCCTTGGCTACTAACTTTATCTTCACAGCCTTCTTGCTATCTTCAACTACGGAAATGGTTTTCTCAATATTTTCGTTCAAACCAAGATCTAAATTGTCGTCTCCCTCAAACAAATTCTTCTCCTGAGCCTCATTTGTAAGAAGAGTTGCTATCCCCTCGTCAAAGCCCTCTGTTAGGTAGTAAGTAGCAGAACTCTTTACCTTAATTGAAAGATCTACGTCGCTGCCAGCTGCACCAACCGCTACACTTGTTTTTGTACTATCTTTTACAACCTCGCTAGTTATTGAATCCTCAATGATACTCCAATCTCCAGAAGCATCTCGTAGTTCATTTTCTGCTTCCAATTCAGCTTCATCTGTTAGTGTCGCAACACCAGTATCTACGTCGCTCTTTGAAAGAACGGTATATTCCTGTTTAGAACCTCCGGTAAATGCACTTGGATTATATCCAAAAACCTCTGTTTGTAAATGGCCCTGTACAACGAACCAATTATTGCTCTCTATGTTGTACTCCGCTCCGATTTCTCTTGCATGCAAGGAGATATCTGTGGCAACACCAGGACACGGCACTGTGGTTGCGCTATCTAGGGTAAAGGATTTACCAGATGTGAGAAGTAGCTGTCCTGCAGGTAAAGAGATTGCTACGGTACAAGAAGGCCCCCCTGTTAAAGTAACTTTCCCAGCCGCTTTTTCTCCAGAATATGCTTTCCCAGTTGCTTTAATTGTGGACGATCTGTCTTTCTCTACGGATTCAACCTTTATTGGAATTTTTAAATTCTCGAAATCAATGGCTTGGATATTCTCGTCTCCTGTAAATATCTTCTCAATACTAACCTCTTTTGCCTCTACATATACAGAAACCTTAACAAATGGACCGGTTTGTAGATATATCACAAAGGCAAGAATAGTAACTAAAACAAGAGAAAGTATCCCAATTGGAAGATATTTCTTAATTCCAGAGGTATTTCCCAAACCCTTTTTAAATGGCCAGAGATTTTGTAAATCAATTTTGGGTAATTTAAATCCCTTCTTTACCACTGGTTGTGTTGGTATATCTGCTTGTGGAAACTCTTCGTACTTAATTTCAATGTCATCTACCTTTTCTGTCTCACCTGTTGGCAAATCTTCATCTAGAGAAAGGAATACTCCCTCTTTTTGAACACTTTTCTCTACAGCTTTAGTTGCAATTCCATCCCTACTCCTCTGTATTGCATCATTTATCTTCTTCTCAAAAGAAGATTCTTTACTTTCTGGAAGTTCTTCGGCCTTTTTCTCAACTGCTTTATCTTTTGGTTTTGGTGAAAGCCTTACAACTTTTTTCTCTTCTGCTTCCAACCACATATCTTCTGTAGGATTATTTGGCGAATCTGTCGTTGTTAATCCTGCTATGGAGGAATTTCTTAAACCTGTTGGATTTTTAATTATTTGTGCTACAAGAGTTTTTTCTGAATCATCTGCAGTTTCCAGAAGTACAGAAAGATTTATTGGACTAATTAGTAAATCGCTATCTTCAGCAAAGGTAAGAATAACTCTCTCTGTTGGAGCTTCAAGAATCCCACTTACAATATCTGTAAGCTCATCTTCTCTGCCTATTACTAATTTTGTGTTTTTCTTTGTTTCATCCATTATATTTTGATATTTCTATTCTTGCTTATTTCCAAATCATATGCAAACTTCGTAAGAGATGCAGGTGTAATGTCGAAGACATGTTTTAACTCTCCACTATTATCTACAATCTTATCCAGCCTGTCTGGTTTGAAGAACTCTATCCTTGGAACAACAGTAAATGGCAAGAATTTCTTCCATGGGAACTCTAGCATAGCACCCTTAATCTCAGGAAGAAGTGAACCACCACCACAGAGATATATCTGAGGTGGAAAAGAATCTATATCATCGCAGGAAGCGAGAGCTGTTTTCAAGGTTTTCATCCAAAGCTTAGATACTGGGTATACTATTTTTTGAATCGTATTCGAAAGCTCACGAGTTAGTTCTTTCTCTGAATATTTAATCTTTCTTTGCTCTGCATGTCTAAAATCTATCTCCAAAACCTTCGCAATTTCTTTGGTAAATGTTCTTCCACCAAACGCAAACATCTTTGTTTCTACAACGTTCCCTCTATCTACAACTGCAATATCTGTTGTTCCACCACCAATATCTATGAAGATGGCGGAGAAATCTCTGTTGGAAGAGCCACTAAATGCTCTTGCTACAGAGAAAGGTTGTGAGACTATCCCTGTTACTTCCAAATTAAGCTCTTGTGCGACCTTTCTTAATGCTTCGGTATATGTCTTAGGGGCAAAGGATGCGTAAAAGTGTAGCTTAACCTCTCTACCTTTGTATCCGACAAGAGAATCTACTGGCATACCCCCTATTTCTAACCCCGTTGGGGTTATATGTAGGATATCTATATCTTCATTGCGAAGACCTGTTCTTTGTCCAAGATCTTCTTTACCATTTGTTTCAATTTTACTTTTTATCTGTCCAATTATCTTTGCCTGTTCTTTAGGAGTTACCTCTTTGTCGAAATTCTCTTCTCTTTGGTAGTTAACGATGATTGAAACTCCTTGTATATATTCTCCTGCAATTCCCATCACAACATTTTTAGGGAACTCCTCAGTTGCTAATTTGGAGGTTAGTTCGGAGATGGAGAGACGGCAATTATCTAGGACAGTATCTAGGTTGGTAATAATGCCCTTGTTCATAGCGTTTTGTTGTTGGTCAATCCTAGATATTTTCTTAATATCTATACCAATATCCCCCATTGAAAAGAGGATACTTTTTAATTGCTCTGTTCCTATGTCTAGCGCAATGATATTGGTAGTACCATCAAGAAGATTTTTTGTTGAATTTTTTCGAAAAGGCAGTCCTAGCATATATGAAAGTATAGCATATTCGGAGGGCTTTAGATGATAGCTGTTAGGATAATTGGTTCTCTCTCGGTTCGTTTGTATATGAGCTTGGAAAGTTCTTTCTCTATTCTCTCTCGCAACTCTTCGTCTTTAAACATTTTCTCTCTGTGTGAACGATTTAACCAGTCCCTATGAATATCCATTACAAGGTTTTCTATCTCTTGAAGAAGCTCTCTTGAGCCTTTCATGTATATGAATCCTCTAGATATGAATCTTGGTCTTCCAATTATTCTCTTGTTTTTGGAGCTAATATTTAAAATTACAGAAAAGATTCCAAACTCAGAAAGCTGTTTTCTATCTTTAAGAACAATATCTCCAATATCTCCTACTCCAAGACCATCTATGAGGATTGGTTTTGACTCAATCTTCTTACCCCTACTCCACGAGACTCCATTAAATACCCAAGTTTGTCCATCATCTGTAAGGAAAACATCTTTCTCGTCTACTCCCCATCGTACAAAGTTCTGTTTGTTGAAATATCTGAATGTAAGAGGACCATGGATTGGCATTATGTATTTTGGCTGTATGAGGTTGTGCATCATTTTCATATCTTCTTGGTTTCCGTGTCCAGTAGAATGAATCTTTAACTCAACACTGTCTTTTATGAGGTCCGCACCTAAAGCGATTAATCTATCGGTCATCTTTTCAATACTGCTAATGTTCTCTGGGATTTCTGAAGAGGACATGATAACCAAATCTCCCTTTTTAATTTTTATGAACTTGTGTTCATTTAGGGAAATTCTGTTTAATGCAGCAAATCTTTCTGCTTGACTACCTGTACAAAGTAAAAGTAATTCGTTATCTGGGTATTTTGACATGTTACTCTCTTTTATGAGGAATTTGTCATCTATGTTTATATAGTTCTTCTGCCTAGCAATATCTATTGATTGTTCTAAACTCTTTCCTGAAAGGACAATTTTTCTGTTTGTTCTCTTAGCTACCTCTACAAGTGAGTAAAGTCTGGTTATTAAGGAGGAGAATGCTGCAACTATGACTCTTCCCTTCTGTTGAGAGATTAATTCTCCAAGATTCTGGAAGATTTCTGTCTCTGATGGTGCTTTCCCTGGGTTAGAAGCATTTGTACTCTCCATTAATGCTAAATCAATTTTACCCCTTAGGTTTCTTAACTTCTCGTAATCTGTCTGAGGTTCGTTCGCAGGAGACATATCTATTTTGTAATCTCCAGAAAAGAAGACATTGCCTCTTGGAGATTCTACGAAGATTGAGAATGCATCTGGAATACTATGGTTAATTCCAACAAATGTTGCCTTAAAGTTTCTGCCGATATTAAGGGTAGATTTCCTATCTACACTAATGACCTTCACCTTATCCTCCATCTTGTACTCCTTCATCTTTAGATCAATGAGTGCTTTGGCAAACCCACCAGCATATACTGGAGGATAACCTAGTTCTGGGAGTATCCACTTAAGTGCACCGGTATGGTCAAGATGACCATGTGTTATTAAAATGGCTTTAACTTTTTCTTTGTTCTTTTTTAGGTAACTAACATTTGGGATTAGGTAATCAATCCCGTACATCTCATGTCCTGGGAATGCGTATCCAGCATCTATCACAACTATCTCATCACCATATTCTACAAAATTACAATTTCTTCCAATCTCTGCTGTTCCGGAAAGTGTACATAATTTGAGGAATTCTTTACTATTTTCTTTCATATCGCCCATTATATCAGATATTTGGATGTGATATAATGGGAAAGCCTTTAATACAATATTAGTAAGAGTAATAACATGTTGAAAGATATCCCAAAAACGTTTGAATCACAAGATATTGAGGAGAAGATCTATGGTATGTGGGAGGAAAGCAAATTGGCCAACCCAGAGGAATTGGAGAGACATTTTCAAGAAAAACAGAGAGAAATTAAAGAACCATTTACAATTACACTCCCTCCTCCTAATGCAAACGGAAATCTTCACCTAGGACATATGTGTGGATACTCGTACCACGATGTTTTAGCCAGATATATGAGGATGACAAACCACCCCACCCTTCTTGTCCCTGGGAAAGATCACGCGGGAATACAGACAGAAACAGCATTTACAAAAATTCTACAATCCGGAGGGGAAAGTAAATGGGAAATGGGTAGAGACGAGTTTTACAAAAGATGTTATGACTTCTGCATAGAGAATGCAGACAGTGCTAGAAGGCAAGAGAAAAGGATTGGTCTTTCTGCAGATTACAGCCGAGAATTTTTTACACTAGACCCTAAATTAACAAAGATTGTTTACGATACCTTCTACAAAATGTATGAAGAAGGCCTTGTTTACAGAGATAAGCGAATTGTAAACCAGTGTCCAAATTGTAAGACAGCACTCGCAGATGTAGATACTGAGCATGAAGAGAGAAGAGGAATATTTGCATACATCAGGTATCCTTTTGTAGATGGAGACGGTAAAGACGGAATAACAGTTGCAACTACTCGACCAGAAACAATGCTGGGAGACACTGCTGTTGCTGTTAATCCAAATGACGAAAGATACAAACAGTATGTTGGTAAAAAACTTCGTCTTCCTATTGCAGATAGAGAGATCCCAATAATTGCTGACGGGGATGTGGACATGGAGCTTGGAACTGGAGCCGTTAAGGTTACACCAGCCCACTCTCCTGTAGATTTTGAAATTGGGAAAAAACACAAGCTTGATGTCGAAAATGTGATTGACTCTGAAGGTAAAATGACCGGGAATATACCTGAGAGATTCAAGGGCATGATGACAGTAGATTGTTCCAAGGCACTTTGTGCTGAGTTAAACGATCTTGGGTTACTTGAGAAGATTGAGAATATTAAACATGAAGTAGCAATATGTGAGAGATGTAAAACTGCAATAGAACCAATCATTTCCAATCAATGGTATCTAAATGTAAGTACACTTGCACAAAAGGCTCTCGAAGCAATTAAATCGGGGAATATGTCAGTAATTCCTTTTGGACAACAGAAAGCACTAGAATTTTTCTTTGAGAATATTCAGCCTTGGTGTATATCAAGACAATTATGGTGGGGACAGAGAATTCCCGTTTGGTACAATGGTGGAAAAGAGCTGTATGACTGGCTTAATGAGAATAAAGGGAAGAGTGTACAAGATTTTGAAATTGAAACAGGTAAAAAAGCAAATGGAACTGGTGAGATTAAACTTGGAGAAGAAAATCCAGGAGAGGGATGGGAGGCAGAAACAGATGTGTTTGACACATGGTTTAGTTCTGGCCAGCTACCTTACTCTACTTTGGGAGGACCAGAGGGTGAGGATTACAAGAAATACTATCCAACACAGATAATGATTCATGCAAGAGATATTCTTTTTTGGTGGTCAGCAAGAATGGTAATGATGGGATTGTACAGAACTGAGAAGGTTCCCTTCCCTACAATCTTCTTAACAGGACTAATTCTTGCCGCAGATGGTAGCAAAATGTCTAAATCTAAAGGAAACGGAATAGAGCCAAGCGAAGTATTTGAGAAATATGGTGCAGACTCTCTTCGTCTTTGGTATTACTCAGATGCACTACCAGGTTCAAATGCTCCCATTAGAGAGGAGAAGATCAAAGGTAACAGAAATTTTGTAAACAAGATATGGAATGCGAGTAGGTTCATACTTATGAATATTGATGAATCTGAGATTGAAAAGATAAAAAGTCATCAATTAGTCGAAACAGAGAGAATGAATAGAACAAGGGGTCATGTTTTACAGGTTTCAAGATATATTGAAAAATACCAGTTTAATCTTGGTGCAGAGGCAATTCGAGAATTTTTCTGGCATCAATTATGTGATATATGGATAGAAGAAATTAAAGCAGAGATTAAGGATAGAGAATTGGGTAGTGATATTAGAATTGAGAAGCTTTCGGAGATGCTTTGGTTGTTAAAAGAGAATTTGAAGATTATGCATCCTTTCATTCCATTCATTACTGAGGCCGTATGGCAAGAGTTAGTAAAGATTGGACTTGTAGATGGTTTGTTAATGGGGGAAGAAATTAAATAACAGGGAAAACTGAGTGTTAAGAACTTATGGAAACCCAGTATATTTAATAAATACTGGGTTTCCAGTTGCTAGTTCTATTTCTTAGGTGTGAAGAGAAAATCTGAGCTGATTTCTTTTAGGTATTCACGAATTGCTCCGCGAAGGCGAAACATGAATCTTTCAACAATGGCCTTGGTGGGTTCTTTGAGAATTTCTATTGTAGCAGGAGGCTTAAGATTCATCTTAACTCGGATTTCAAATCCGGGTCCAGTGCAAAGAATAGCAAGGTCTCTATTTTTAAAGCTAAGAATCTCTTGTTCTAGATCAGTGGGAACGCATATGAGATTCTCCTCATCGTTGCTTAAATCATGATTAATGATTGTTGTTAGGAGTATACCCCCGCTTTCGGCATCGTGAACTTGTATCCGTACTGGAATCATATCCATCTTTAATCCTCTCTCCTCTTTTATTTTGATAGAGCTAACTAACGAATTAATTATATCACTATAGGTCGTGTATTTCCATAATTCACTAATTTATCAATATTTGTTATCATCATTAATATATCTAATTGCTGTACTGATCAAAATGGACAAACAAAAAATATATATTACAACTACACTCCCCTATGTAAATGCTGAACCACACATTGGTCATGCCTTAGAGTTTGTGCAAGCTGACGCAATATCTAGATATTTTAGAACTAAACTGGGCGATAAAAATGTCTTCTTTAATGTAGGTACAGATGAACATGGGCAGAAAATATTTAACAAAGCCAAAGAAGAAGGACTATCTCTAAATGACTTTGTAGATAAATATGCACAGAGATTTAAAGATTTTTGTAAGCTATTCTCTGTTGAGTATGACAACTTCTACAGAACCTCTACTCCAGCACATCATAATGCGGCAAAAATATTCTGGAAGAAGTGTGAAGAAAAGGGAGATATATACAAGAAGCAATACTCTGGAAGGTATTGTATCGGTTGCGAAAGATATCTGACGGAGAAAGAGCTAGTAGATGGTAAGTGTCCTGACCACAAAACAGTCCCAGAGATTAAAGAAGAAGAGAATTATTTCTTCAAACTATCCAATTACAGAGAACCTCTACTTAAATGGCTTGATGAAAACAAAGATTTCCTCAAACCAGAGTCAAAAATCCCTGAATTGAGAAAAATAATTGCAGAGATTGAAGATATTAGTATTTCAAGATTAAAAGAAAACCTCCCATGGGGTATAGAAGTTCCAAATGATCCAGAGCAGGTGTTTTATGTTTGGTTTGACGCTCTCACTAACTACGTAAATGCCGTTGGGTTTGGTACTGATGAAAAAAGATTAAGCGAATGGTGGCCTGGTATACAGCTATGTGGTCCAGACAATTTAAGATTCCAGGGTGCAATATGGCAAGGAATGCTCGCTAGTGCAGGACTACCCCACTCTTCAAAACTTCTAGTACACGGTATGGTTTTAGGACCAGATGGTACAAAAATGTCTAAAACAATTGGGAATGTTATCTCTCCTTTCGATCAAGAGGCTAAATTTGGTTATGAGATTGTAAGGTTTTATCTACTTACCGGTATAACGACATACGGAGATTGTGCATACAAGGAAGATGATCTTATTAATATGTATAACTCAAGATTGGCAAATAACTTCGGGAACCTTCTAAACAGAACAATACATCTTGCAAATAGCAAAGAGGTAGAAATTAACAAGGAACAATCGGTGGAAGAGGAATTCAAGAAAGTAGTAGATGAGTATGTCGAGGAAGTTGAAAAATTGTATGAAGATTTTGAAATCTCTCTTGCTGGAGAAAAAATTGATGAATTGGCAGATTATGGAAACAAATATATTACTAAAGAGGAACCTTGGACTAAAGAAAAAGAACAAGCAGAGAAAATTCTCAACAATCTTAGCTATCTTCTTGCTAAAGTAATACGATTGTACAGTCCAATAATTCCAGAGAGTGCATCTAAAGCAGTACAGTATCTCAATGCCAGAGAAACAATAATTCTCTTTCCTAAAATAGAGAGCAGATAATACATTTGTATATGTGTATTATGCTATACTAATTTAGAAAAGATTTTAAAACTGCCAAATGTTTAATTCGGAAAAACAACCACAATCTATTGATTTCCTGCAACCTGTGTATTCTCCCACTGATATATGGTCAAATGCATATATGTGGCTTACAGAGGTTGGAAAGTACCTTCTAATTGCCGTTGAGGTTATTGTTTTGGGTGTATTTATCTCTAGGTTTGTACTAGACAAGAAAAATAATGACCTAACAGAAGAGGTAAACAGTAAGGTTACTCTACTTTCTAATGATACATGGAAGAAAAATTCTATACTTTTTGACAATTACCAATCTCTTCTTTTTGATGTCCAAAAGATTCGTGAAGGTCAGGAGATTAATTCTACCGCTGTTAGTGAATTAATAAACGGAGTTCCATCCTCTTTGAAGATTAAAAACTTCTCCTTCACGCGAGGGAGAGTATCTTTTCTTTTTACTGCAAACAATCTTAATGCCATAAAGAACTACGAGTCAGCACTCAAGAACAATACCGATTACCATGATGTTAGATTCACAATATCTAAGGATTCAAATGAGATTAATGTAAGAGCAACGTTCTCTTTATATGAAGAAAAGGATAAATAATGGAGAAAAAAGGATTAAACACAACAGAATATATTAAGATAATAAAAGAATCTCCCGAGAAGAAGAAGGGCTATGCTTTTGCTATTGTTACGGTAGTTGTTGCTATTGCATTGGTTATATTGGCAATAAGACCAACAATTTTAACAATTTCAAGAATAAACAAGGAAATCAAAGAGAAGCAGAGAATTGATACAGCACTCACACAGAAGATTTCTACCTTAACAGAGTTAGATAAGCAATATACAGAGCAAAAAGCTAATTTTACAAGCCTTAAATTAATATATCCTGCAAATGCGAATTTCAGTTTACTACTCGCAAATATTGAATCTGTAGTATCTAGAAATGGATATGCTCTTGGAAGTGTCGGTTTTGACAAGTATGACAAGAACGAGAACTACAAAATCAATGCAAAATATCTTGTCCCATGGTCATTGAGAGTCACGGTAAAGGGAAGGGTTGTTAATCTTGTAAATCTTCTTAAGGATTTTGAGGGAATGCCAATGTATCCTGTTGTTGAATCTGTTTCCTACTCTAACCAGGTAGATAAGGCGGGATTAACATCTTTCGGTATAAATATGAGAATATATCAGATAGAAAATAGTAATTTTTACGAATAAAAGATATGGAGATGCTGAAAAAATCTGTTATTGTTCTGATTCTACTAGGAGTAGTAACTTTAGCATGGGTTGGGGGTTCAATCTACTACCAGAATAGTAGTATAGATGTAGATCCAAATGCACAGGGGCTAACTAAAACACTGAGGCCTGATTTTGATGTTGAAGAATTAGAGAAAATAACCTCAAGAACAGATAATTCCTTCCCTGTTTCGCCATCCGAATTTACAGTTTTAACAGAGGGTAATTAGTCAATATAATCGTCTAATTTCTGTTGTGCTGACTTTTCTTTCAATTTCTTTAATGCTTTTGCTTCAATTTGCCTAATTCTTTCTCTTGTTACTCCAAATTCTTTTCCTACCTCTTCAAGTGTTCGGGATACGCCATCTTCAAGCCCGAATCTTAGAGAAAGGACTCTTCTCTCCCTGTCTTGTAAGGTATCTAGGATATCTTTAAGTTGGTTTTTCAAATACTCTGCAGTTGCAAAATCCTCTGGAGATTGAGACCAATCGTCTGGGATAATATCTTGAAGCTTACTGTCTTTCTCCTCCCCTATTGGTGTAGAAAGTGGTGCAGGGTTCTGCTTAATTTTTCTAATTTCTGCTACCTTACTTAGCTCAATATCCATCTCTTTAGCAATCTCCTCATCTAAAGGAGGTCTTCCAAGTTTTGTTGTAAGGGTATTGTTTACTTTGTTGAATTTATTAATTGTTTCAATCATATGTACTGGTACACGAATTGTTCTAGCCTGATCTGCAATTGCTCTTGTTATTGCTTGTCTAATCCACCAAGTTGCATATGTAGAAAATTTAAAACCTTTTTTGTAGTCGA